>JGI12316J15310_10000033_pt2 | contig 288881 bp, 271 predicted proteins | sample MarCyaLeptolynsp_FD_15310 | JGI IMG/M metagenome (IMG submission 15310)
ACCGTAGTCCCCAGGCGGAATGCTTAATGCGTTAGCTGCGTCACCGAACGGCATGCCGACCGACAACTAGCATTCATCGTTTACGGCGTGGACTACCAGGGTATCTAATCCTGTTTGCTCCCCACGCTTTCGCACCTCAGCGTCAGTATCGAGCCAGTGAGCCGCCTTCGCCACTGGTGTTCTTCCTAATATCTACGAATTTCACCTCTACACTAGGAATTCCACTCACCTCTCTCGAACTCTAGACTGACAGTATTGAAGGCAGTTCCAGAGTTGAGCTCTGGGCTTTCACCTCCAACTAATCAGTCCGCCTACGCGCGCTTTACGCCCAGTGATTCCGAACAACGCTAGCCCCCTCCGTATTACCGCGGCTGCTGGCACGGAGTTAGCCGGGGCTTCTTTACTAGGTACCGTCATTATCTTCCCTAGCGAAAGAGCTTTACAACCCTAAGGCCTTCTTCACTCACGCGGCATGGCTGCATCAGGCTTTCGCCCATTGTGCAAGATTCCCCACTGCTGCCTCCCGTAGGAGTCTGGACCGTGTCTCAGTTCCAGTGTGGCTGATCATCCTCTCAGACCAGCTATGGATCGTCGCCTTGGTAGGCTTTTACCCCACCAACAAGCTAATCCAACGCGGGCTCATCTTTCGGCGATAAATCTTTCCCCCGAAGGGCGTATACAGTATTAGCCCACGTTTCCATGAGTTATTCTGTACCGAAAGGCAAATTCCCACGCGTTACTCACCCGTCTGCCACTCTCCACCAGAGCAAGCTCTGGCTTCTCGTTCGACTTGCATGTGTTAGGCCTGCCGCCAGCGTTCGTTCTGAGCCAGAATCAAACTCTCAAGTTGAAGTTTGTTCTGACACACTCACGTTTGCATTGACGAGACCGTCGCACCCACCGATGTGAAAAACACACCAATAAATGCGTGGTATCATTTGTTGAAACGTAAATGGTCAAAAGTCCTTGTTCGCCAGGGACATCGCCACCCACGTTTCTCTTCCTCAATCTACAATGTCAAAGAGCCTGTCACACTGAACTCGCGCGACAAACCGGCCCATCCGGCCAACCTCAAGGCCCGCCGGGTGCGTCGGAGAACGGGGTGTATACGCCTGGCCCGATGCGCTGTCAAAGGGAAATTGTGCGATTTTTGAACTTTTTTTGGCCCATTTCCGTTTGATCGGACGACCAAGACCCCAACCGACCTGGCCGAAACGTCAATAATTTGTTAACCATAACACGCTTTTTGGGCGAAAATCCAGGAAATTTGGCAGATTTCAGGGCGTTGCCGGCGGTCACCGGGCCTTGCGTCAACAGGTCACAGGCCCGCGCCCCAGATCCCCGGCGCGCTCCAAGAGAAAGGGTTTTTCGATGAAAAAACACGTAAAAGCGGTGTTTTTTGCGCTCGTGCTCTGGTTGGGCTTGGGCCCCGTTGCTTTGGCCGACGGGATTTTGGTGTTCGGTGGCACCGGCCGGCTCGGGTCCGAGATCGTCAAACAATTGATCAATGCGGGCGAAAAAGAGATCACGGTCTTTGCCCGCCCCTCCTCCGACCGGAAGCGGTTAGAGGGGCTCAACGTTGCTTATGTCACCGGCAACGTTTTGGATGAGGCGCAAGTTGAATCCGCACTCAAATCAAATTCCTTCCGTATCGTGATTGATGCTCTCTCCCAAGGCGGCAATAACAGCGACAGCTTTTATGAAGACAGCCAGAAGCACATCACAAAATGGGCCAAAGCGACGAATGTGACACGCATTGTGCTCAACAGTTCTGTCGGCGTCGGCGAAAGCCGCGATACATATCCCAATCGGATGCGCAGCATGTTCGGCGGGGTTTTAGATGACAAAGAAAAGGCAGAAAACAATCTGATTGCCTCAGGCGTCCCCTACACCATTATTCGGAACTACCGGATTATCGAAGAGCCGGCCCCGGTCACCGGTGATGCCTATCTTACGGAGAATCAAATGGCCAAAGGCGCGATCGGCCGAGCGGATTTGGCCATCCTCAATGTCTTTTGTTTGCGGACGGCCTGCGCGGGCAAGATCTTGCACGCCATCGAGAGCCCTGAATAACGCTTGTATCGGCCTATCAATTTTGGAATTGGCGCCCAAGTTCATAAGCTCTGGTCAGACGATCTGAGTCAGCTGCACCGTCCAAGGCCTCAAGCATCGCGGCAGGGTTATCATCCGTGTCGTGATTAAATATGGGTAGCTGTAGTGAGGACAGCTCAGCGTAATTCTCAAGCAGCGCCGACAAATCCCTCGGCGCTGACTTGGATTCTTCAATCGTCACCGGTGCCAACTCAGCGCCCAGAGCGCCGAAGAGAAAAGCGATGGTAAGCTCCAGGCGTGTGGCCAAAGCCTCGTAAGACAAGACGATCCTTCGATGCGCCGGGAACAATTTGTAGATCTGAGTCATGCGATCAATGGAGTCTTTTTCAAAGGCCTCAAACTCTGCTGCCGGCAGCATTTGAGCCTCGTCCAGATCAAGTTTGCCGCGCCTGATCATGCGGGAAACAAAACGCTCAAGAGCATTCTGCCGGTAAAGAAAGATCAATGTCATGTTTGACTCGCCGGAAATGAGATCCGTCAGCCGCGCTTGATTGGCGGCAAAGAAGAACTGCTCATCGAGGATTTTTAAACCAATCGCGGACAGATCAGCCCGTCGCGGAAACATGAACGTTTCCACAAAGTCCGTAAAATCGCCATCTCGCCGCCCCAGTAAAGCGTCCGGCTTTTCCGTCCAGTGCAAACCCGGCACGTAGAAGGAATGTCCTTGCACTTTCTTCTTCATGAACAGCTCACCGTGACAGCAAACCCGCTCATGGGCATGTAACGCCCGCCGCAACATGGTACTGCCGGAACGTGGCTGCGCAATGATGACAAAAGGGGCGCGGTGAATCTTCATGATCCGTCTTCTTATCGAGGGGCCGCGTCAAAGACAAACCCCTTTGGTCATCGTTACCGACTTATTAACATTCGCGCGCCAAACTCGGATCTCCCGGCCGGCAGCGCCCGGCTGCCCCTTTTTGACCAAACATGCATGGCAGACTGAAGGCATGAACCAAGTGTCAGATACCGCAAGACCACAAAAGCCGAAAATCGGTCTTGCGCTGGGCGGCGGTGTGGCCAGAGGTTGGGCCCATATCGGCGTCGTCCGCGCCATGACAAAGGCCGGCATTGAACCGGACATTATCGCCGGTACATCCATGGGCGCCCTAGTCGGCGGCGCTTATCTCACCGACAATCTTGATGTTTTGGAACATTGGGCGCGCGGCCTGACCGGGCGCCGTATCTTGAGCTATTTAGATCTGACCTTCGGCGGCAGCGGGTTCATCGGCGGCGCGCGTTTGAAAAAGCTGATGGACAAATATTTTGGCGACACCACCTTTGAAGAATTGGACCGGCGCTTTATCGCCGTCACCGCGGAACTCGCCACAGCTCACGAAATCTGGATCCGGCATGGGCGCTTGATTGACGGCATTCAAGCTTCCTACGCGCTGCCCGGTGTTTTTCCGCCGGTCATGATTGACGATCGCTGGCTAATTGACGGTGCCTTGGTCAATCCGGTACCGGTCTCCGTCTGCCGGGCCTTCGGCGCGCGGATTGTGATTGCCGTTGGTCTGCATACGGACCCTTTCGGTAAAGGCAATCTGGATCAGGGGGATGCGTTCGAAGACGACGAGACGGGAAATGGAAACGGCAATGGAATCGCCTCAACGCTGGCCGATGCCATCAAAACCAATCCAAAAGAGCTGATCGTAAAGCAATTGTTCGGCCGGGGCTCCAAGGCGCCGGGCGTGGGCTCGGTGATGTTGGGCGCCCTTAATATTGTCATGGACCGGCTCGGGCGCTCACGCATGGCGGGCGACCCCCCGGACGTGCTGGTCTCTCCCCGGGTCGGCCATATCAGCTTGCTCGATTTTAACAAAGCAGATGAGCTTATCACCCTCGGCGAACGCGCCTTCGAAGAGGCCCGTCCGCAGATTGAGCATGCCCTCGACATCCTCAGCTAATCGCGACGAGGATCGAAATACTCTTACCGCGTCATTAACCATCTTCTTTAAAGGCTTCTTATCTCTCGTGGCCCAAGATAAGGGGGTAAGACTCTTTTTCGAGGCGCGATATGGTCGGCTCTTTATCTTCGGTGGCTTTGTACAATTCTTTGGACGTCATTCGTCCCAAGAGAGAAGAAGTCGTGACCAAGGATGCCCGGCTTCAAGCCGATATCGAATATTGGAAAGAAGGCATCCAGAAACTCGAAGAACCGGAAGATCTGTTTAAAGACTACCGTCTGCTCGAGATCACTCTATCCGCCTACGGATTAGAAACAGAGATCAACAAGATCGGCTTGATCAAGGGCGTGCTCTTTAGTGACGACGATGAGGTCAACAGCCTCGTCAACAAGATGAACGACCCGCGATACCGTGAAATGCATGCAGATTTGCGGCTGGATCTGGGCCTCACCATCACCCAACTCAATTCCACGGCAAGCAAGCTTGAGCAAAAAATGATCGACGTGGCCGTCGACGTAGCCCTTGACCAAGAGTCACCAGGCATCCGCCGCGCGATCCACTTTAAAAAGGTGGCCAGCGACGGCGATATCAATGGTCCGTTTGATTTGCTGGCTGATCCCAATTTGCGGGATGTCGTCTTGGCGGCACGGAATTTACCGCAAGCTATTCTGCAAGGCGATATCGACACGCAAGGGCGCACCATCGAGAAGATGTTTGACTTTGATAAGTTCGACGATGAAGCCTATGTGGACCGCATTATTCACCAATATTTGGTGCAAATGGATCTTCAGAATGCGGGCGCGCAAGGCACAGCCTCCCTGGCCAGCACATTACTCAGCAATTCATCCACCGGGATCAGTGGTATCAATCTGTCTGTTCTTCTTTAGACCGATTATCCGGTTGCAATATACTCTCTGAGCGAAGCGGCTTCAGATTCCGTCTCGGCAATTCGCCATTTCACGACATCGCCAATCGAGACGATCCCGATCAGCTTGCCGCCATCCAACACCGGCAAATGACGAATACGGCGTCCCGTCATCAAGGACATTAACTGGTCCATGGAATCTCTGGGCCCGCAGGTAATGACGTCTGCGGTCATAAAGACCGACACGGCTTGGTGGAGTGCGGCCGGTCCCTCATTGGCAAGCGCCCGAACAATGTCGCGCTCCGACAGAACGCCGCAAACACGGTCGGCTTCGTCGACCACGACCACCGCACCGATCCGCTTTTCCGTCAGCACTTTGGCCACGTGGTTAACTTGCTGTCCCCTTTCGATGGTGACAACACCTGCGCCTTTTGTTTTCAGAATACCTTCAACATTCATGCGCGATCTCCTTTGCAGTGCACCAGGCTGAATTCTCAGCCATGGGTGCAGGTGCGCCGCTTGGCGCACAATTTGCTTCGTTTGGGCTTCGCCCTCAAGCACATGAGAGGCTTGGCGAGCCCCATTGGGGAAATCATGCCTCCGATGGTGGTCATGCGCAAGGGGCGACGCTGCAATATGTCATTTTGGGACAGTGAAATGCCTTAATTTGACCAAAGACAGCGTTAATGGTGAAACGGCTGGGAGCAGACGGGGGATTTATGCGTAGCCCGTTCTATTTACGACAGCTAAAGCGGGATATGGCCCGTTGGGTTGAGGACGGCCTGATCCACGCTGATGAGGTTGACGCACTTTTGGCTTCCGCCGGCCTCAGCAACAAAGGCGGCTCTCTCCAAACCATCTTTGCCATTTTGGGCAGCCTGTTTTTGGGCGCTTCGGCCATCTCTTACATGGCGGCAAATTACGGCACCATCCCCCGATTGACTCTCTTGATTGCCGGCTTGGCGTTGATGTGGATCGCCTATGGTGTCGGGGCTTACTTGATCCAACAATCGCGCCACAGCATGGGTCAGGGCTTGGTCCTCCTGGGCGCCCTGCTCTTCGGCGCGAATATTATGTTGATCGCGCAGATGTATCACATCAGCTCGCACTATCCGAACGGTGTTCTTGCCTGGGCGGTGGGGGCGCTTGCCGTCGCTGCCTTGACGCCGTCGCGACCCGCCTTAGGTTTGAGCTTCGTGCTTGCGGCCATTTGGACGACCCTGGAATCAACAGCATTCGACGTGACTTTTCATTGGCCCTTCTTGATCTTTTGGCTGGCAGCCAGTCTGTTGTCCCATATCGTTCAATGGCGCGCCGGTTTTCATCTCAGCTTTTTGACATTTGTCTATTGGCTCGCCCTCAATACCTTTGATCTTGCCGAGAGTTTCGGCTGGCAGGACATTGATATCCTGACCGCTTATGCCTCACTTTGGCTATTTGTTTGGGTGAAAGGCTGTCTCACGAGCTCGCTGGATTATCGCTACGGTCAAGCGCTCGCCCGCTACGGCATGTTGCTGTTTTTGGCGGTCTTTGCAGTCTTTCAGGCATTTCCGGAAGACGGCACGATGCAAGTTTTACAAGCCTCGACCCAATCCATCGTCATCTTGCTGTCTGCACTGACACTGTTGATCATCTTTTTGAACTGGCGCCGTGAAGCCTTCAATTTTCTTGATGTTGCCGTGCAAGTGGTTTTGGTCGCAGCGATTGTCGCCTTTCCCTATTTAGACGCCGTGACGCCTGCAATTATGAAATGGGTCTATAGTGGGCTGATGATCGTCGCGGCGGTTTGGTTCTTGAGTTTAGGCTCACGCTACAATGAAAAGTTTGTGGTCAACCTCGCGCTGATCGCCCTTGGCGCCGAAACGCTTTACATCTATTTCCGTGAACTTGTCGACACGCTGATCAATCAATTCATATTCTTCGGCATTTTTGGTGTCATCTTGTTCGCCTTTGTCTTTCTCCTCGAATTTGTTCGGCGGCGCGGCACGGGCGACGCGGAAAGCGATGAAAGCTATGCCTTTGAAGCAGAGGGGGTAGACAGGTGATGATTTTTGCCAGACTGGGTCTCATCGCGCTGTTGCAAACAGGCGTTTTGCTTTCCATGGTTTGGGATCGCGCGGCCATCCTGAACGAAGGTACGCCTATCCTTCTCAAGACCGAGCCGGTCGATCCAAGGTCTCTGTTCCGCGGGTATTATGTGGATCTCAACTATGAGATCGATCGTTTGGAATTGGACCGGTTGGAAGGCGATCGGGTTTTTGAGCGTTGGCAGCCAATCTATGTCGCCCTTGAAAAGCAGAACGGCCATTGGAGCGCGACAAGTGTCTTCGACGAATGGCCATCGGTGATCGGCGATCAAGTCATCATTCAAGGAACCATCGAGCGAATTGTCTATGAAGATAATCTGTGCGGCTTTGATGGTGAAGCGAGTTGTACAATCAAAGCCGTGATTGTGCGCTACGGTATCGACAGCTATTTCATTCCCGAAGGCGACGGCAAAAAAATAGAAGACATGATGCGCGACAACCGGGATGAATTCCGAGTCGGCGTTTCGGTGGACAGTGAGGGCAAGGCGGCCATTCGCGGCCTCCTTTTGCGCGGCGACTGGATCTATGAAGAGCCGGCTTACTGAGCTGAAGCTCTTATCCCCGTGAAAACGAGCTGATGAGAAACAGGCCGGTGAAGAATCCGCCCAAATGTGCTTGCCATGCAATTTGGCCCGCCCCCATAACATCGCCAAAGCCAAACACACCGGTCAAGACATTGAGCAGTATGTAGACGCCGGCAAAGATGACCACACGTTTGTCGCCGATATCTGCGAGCGGCTGGCCGCCCCGCCATTGGGCCAGCGGACTGACAAACATGATGCGCAGAGCCGCCCCCATAAGACCGGCAATCGCCGCCGAGGCGCCCACCAAGGGAATGAAGGACGACGAGTAAATCAGAATATGGGTGAGCGCGCCCGCCACGCCGCATATGAGGGCAAAGAGATAAAACCGGGTTCTCGCCGCAGGGCTGGCCCCAAAGCGATAGGCCACCGCGGTGCCGAAGACGGCCAGCCAGGCGCAATTCATGAGCAGGTGCATCCAACCGGAATGCAAAAACTGATATCCGATCAGGCCGATGGCGGACTGAACGGCACCGATCAAGGTGAAGTCGTTCAAAAAGAGCAACGTGAATCGCCCTGGGATGACAGAAAAGACAAGCAACACCCAACTATAGGCATCGGCCGGCAGAAAAATCGTCACAATGTGGACCCCGATGAGAGCCACTAATGCGTTGGAAACCGGTTTGGGAAGATTGAGGATCGGTTCTCGCGGCGGCCTCTGGAAATCGCGAAACCGGGTATCGGGAAAATCATTCATATTCAATCAACTCGAGTCACTTCACCAACGCAGCACATCGATGGATATTATACCCAATTCTCCTTATAGGATAGTTTACGTCTCGGGTCTCGCCAAATATCGTTCCCTTCTTCACTGCCAGGCTTCATGGCGCATTTTATCAGTAGGCTGATTTTTCTCTATAGACGGGCAACCTGCCGTCAAGACCACACCTGGAGCGGGTGTGGCACAAAACCTGCTCTTTTTGGCTCAATAAGTCACCGTTTCTTCCGGGTGTCTCCGGATGAGACAGCACAGAAACGAGCACGTAAGACAAGAAGACTATCGGGCGGGCGATTGATGTATAGCGAGAAAACCACGGCTCTTTTCTACTATTGGATGGGCCTGAAACAAACGAGGCACGCGCCGAACCGTAGGGATATCGAACCACGACAGATTAAGTCCCTATTGCCCAATCTGTTCATGTTGGAGCGGATTGACACAAAACACATCGTCTTCCGTCTGGCGGGAACGGCATTTTGCGAGCGATATGGCCGGGAGTTTCGGGCTCACAACTTCTTGTCCTTATGGCGGGGAGACGATCATTTACGTATTCGAGTATTGACGAACGATCTGTTGGATCACGTCCGCCCGGGACTCATCACTTATCGGGGCGAGTCTATCGACCGCCTGACCCTGGATTCAGAAATCCTGCTCTTACCCATCTGCGATGAATTGGGTCGCGTGAATCGGTTGATGGGCACGGCTCAACCCCTCAAGCCCCCAAGTTCTCTGAGAAGTCGCAAGATCGTTAAGCAATGGGTCTTAGATTGCGAGGAGCTGGATCCCACGTCGGCTCTCACCGCAGGATCAAATAACGGGGCGCCCCGGCCCTTGCGGGTCGACACGCCGGATCTGCGCCTCGTTGTGGCCAATTCGAATCCTTAGCAAACAGTTAACGATCCTGAGCCACCCCCTGCCGCTACAACACATTATTCACAATTCCGAGTTACGCTTTATCAAACGTAAAAGTGGGCTTGGAGAACCATGTCGAACGAAAAAGACTCCAATCGGGCAATTCTGGACGACGTCATTCATGCGGACGGTGAAAACCTCTCGCAGTCACCTTCTTCGTGGCAAGAACAACGACGTCACCGACGCGTGCAACTGGATATCTCCGTGCGGTTCATGCTCAATGATCAGACCGAGTATTTGGGTACTGTCCTGGATATCTCCGCCGGCGGTATAGCAGTTGCCACCGACGCCCGGCCTGATCTAGGTACGACGGTGGTTTTTTACATTGATGATTTGGGCCGGTATGAGGGCCAAGTCCGCCGAATTTTGGATCATGGGTTTGCCGTCGAATTCTCAACCTCTGAAGGTAAGCGCGATAAGACGGCGGACAATCTGACTTGGCTGATCAATCGCCAGCTTGTTGCCGATCAAAATGACCGCCAACATCAACGTTCCGTCCTCATGAAAGAGGCCATCCTGAAACGCGCCGACGGCACGCAGGTGGCGTGCGAGATCATCGATATGTCTCTGGGCGGCGTGCTGTTGCAAGTGGCAGAACGCCCCTCGATCGGCGAGATCATCGAAATCGGCCAAATGGAAGGTCGTGTGGTACGACACACGGAGAGCGGTGTTGGCATTGAGTTTCTCAATGTGAATATTCCACGCCGCAAATTGACCGGCGGATTGTTCAGCTCCTGACAGCCTGCGCAAAACGATGATTGAGAACTGTTTCATTTGAGTGGGGACTCTATGGCGTCGACCGCAAAACAACAGCCTTCTAGGCCTGACAGATGGGAAATGAAGATCGGCCGATCGGTCTATGGTCCCTATACGCGCGAAGAAATGGAGAGTCTGGCGACACAAGGTTTGCTCGCGCCCCACTCGCGTATTGCCAAACACGGAAGCAGGAATTGGAACCGCGCGTCCGCCGATCCCGTGATCGGCGAAATCTTTGGGCGCAAATTTCGGGACAACACCCAACAGGCAACAGATCAGGAAGCGGCGGCGGAAGCACAAGCGACAAACTTTGCGCTGTTTCTGGAAATCGCTTCAGACTCAAATATCGACTTGTTTCAAGCCATCCGGAATCTCGGGCCTTCAAGCCGCATCTCTCGATCTTGCTGGTTGGTGAAGTCGGAACGAAGTGCAGCCGCAATCCGCAATGCACTGATTCCGCTGATGGCCAACGCCGACAGTCTTTTGGTCGTCGACACATCCAAAAGTAAATTAGCGTGGTTTAATCTCGGTCCCGAAGCGGATTCCAAAATCCGTAAAGTCTGGGACTAAGTGAGCCCGGCCAATTCATCGCGGTAGCGAGATGAATTGCGCATATAAACCTCGGCCGACAATTTCAGTGATTTGACCTCATCATCTGTCAGCTCGCGAACCACCTTGCCCGGCGCGCCGATGACCAAGGAATTGTCAGGGATATCTTTTCCCTGAGCCAAAAAGGTGTTGGCGCCGATCAGACAATTTCGGCCGATCCGCGTCCCATTCAGGATTGTGCTGGACATGCCAATCAAGGAACCATCCCCGATTACACAGCCGTGAAGCATCGTCATATGACCAACCGTGACATAGGTCCCAATGGAGAGTGGAAAACCAGGATCCGTGTGCAGGACCGATCCGTCTTGGATATTTGAATTGGTCCCCACGTGGATCAGCTCATTGTCCCCGCGCAATACGGCGTTAAACCAAACACTTGCGCCGGCATCCAACTTTACTTTGCCGATCAGTGACGCGCTTGGTGCAACCCAGGCGGAGCCATCTTCGGGTAGATCCGGCCGGAATTCTCCTAATTCATATAAGGACATTGCGCTTGTTCACCCCTTGTTTCGCCATTTATCTCTCGATAGCGTAAATACCAGGCCCCTTCCAGCTTGAAACATGACGCCAGAGCCATCAGGATAATCCGGCGCAGTTGATATTGGGTGTGGGGAATGTGAACGATGCGCTGGCTGCTGATCAGCACAATTCTAGTGGTCTCCGGTATTCTGGGTTTAGTGGTCTTAGGCCCGGGTGTAACCGGTATTTCGTCGGACGGGTTTGTCACCATTACCCCGGATCGCGCGTTGCGCCAGCATGTTCGATCCTCCACGACCTCTTCGCAAATTGAACGTGAGATCGATCAAGCCCTCTCACAAAACAACTATCAAAGGGCATTGATGTACAAGGACATTGCGGCAGGTGCACGTCTTCCTCTGCGCGAGGAGACAATCAGAGCAATGTCAGCAGCATCCATGACAGATCCGTCATTCTTGTTTGACCCCGAAACGCCTTTGAAGGCGGACAGGATCTATCGCATCCTGGCCATGGAAGGCTCTAAGCTGGTAGCGGGAGAATCTTTTGATCAATTTGCCTTGGGACTGGCGGTGGCGAATTTGTCGTCCCAAGCACCGGGTGAAACCGTGCAGACACCAGAGACGGGCATCGATCTAATCCACTCAGCCCATTCCGCCCAGAAACTAAATGCAGACTTCTCGGCCTATATTGCAGATTTGATCGACAAGACCGTCAATTTTAGTGACGTTCAGGATGCGTTGACATCGACCCGAATTGCTGACCGAACTGCCACATTTGCTTCACTGAAAGATCAGACAGAGAAGATGGATACAGCGGAATTGATAGCCGTCTCCAAAACCGTTGAAACGCTGAGAGTGAATGTTGGATCGCAGGACGCCCTCAATCTCTTGAACTATGTTCGCTCTCCTGAAGATCTGACCAATCTGCTTGAAATGTCGGCTGTTCTGAAATCGCAAACCTATGGCATTGTCAAACTGACAGGACGCACGTCTCTCTCTAATCTGCCCACGCGAATCCCTCTTGAGGAATTTGCCTCCCGAAATTTACTTGCACTCATCATATGGTCGAGCGGCCTCTTGCTTGCCTTGGTTGGCAGACAGATTTTCAGATCCCGATGGCGTCGATTGACCTTAGACGACGACCCGCAACCGGAACCGATCGATCCCACTCTTCCGGCCTATGTCAAAGCGGCTCAAAATAAAAAGGCGCGGGTTTAAAACCGCGCCTTCTTCCATGACGACCCGGGGGGGAGAGGGGAGGAGGAGGATCGCCATGTCAATCTCGTGTTGCGATGCAACAACATCTTTATACAAAGCCGGCCCCAGCGGGACAATTGCCAAGCCGACAGATGAGATATGCGTTGCGCGCATGCCTATCGTGAGTTGTAGGCTCAAAAACACCTATTTTCTGGGAATTTCCAAAAGAAACGGCAATTAACTTTCGGACCTGATTTGGGCGCCAGAGCGGCTCCGATTCGCCCGTCCCAGCCATTTGGATCGCATGCGCTTGAAACGGCTTTGGCCGCCCACAATACGCTTCAACTGGGGGTGGGCCATAAGGCAATGGAGGGATGTCTTTTCGGCACGCATTTCGTCGATCCTGTTGGTTCTCAGACGTTTACGCATAAATCGTGCCGAATGACCGGACAGGTGGTGGCAATTCGCAAAACGCTCAGTGGGTCCTCATCGTTGCACCGCCAAAGGGAGGTGATAGAGTGCCACTGTCTCATTTGGGGTCAAAATTTAGACTTTTTCATTCAATACCCATTATAGCTCTAACTCACGCGGGTTGGTGCGATGGCAAGGCGACGTAAAAAACGTATGATCTCAGAAGATTTTGGTGTTGAAGCAAAACAGGATTCCAGCTGGACCCTGCCGCTGACCATTATTGGTGTGACGCTGCTGCTCAGTTTTGGTTTTGTCTATTACTATTTTGGTCCGACGATCAGCGAGCTGCGCGGGGATACGCCTGATCCGTCCGCGAGCTCTCTTCCCATAGACATCACAGTCGGCGGCGTGGACCTGGTCGTACCAACGAACTTGACTCGATATCCTCGAGCACGGACCCCGGGCGTCAAGGACTCGGTCAGTCTGTATGCTTTGCTGCCAAACATGGAGGCTTTTTCGACAGATAAACAAGAGATCTTCGATAACAATGAGTCAGACTCCCCTGTCATCTATTTTACCATCAACGCCTATGACGCGGCGTTAGAAGAGAGCGAGCGTTTAGATCAGATTTATCTTGAGTTGGTGGTCGACCCGAAAGGCCGTCAAGGGCCCTATGGATTGACCGTTTATGAGTTCATCGAAAACTCCGGCTATCGCGATGAAGATCTTTTTGTCGATTATGATCAAGACGGTGAAACGGTGGTCATTCGCTGCTATCGGCAAATGGACCATATCCCCAGCCCCCATTGTCGCCGAGACCTGCGGCTGACAGACACTCTTGGTCTCAGTTACATCTACAAACGCCCATGGCTTGCGCAGTGGAAAGAAATCGATCGCAACGTCAAAGCCCTCACGCTGTCCATGCGCAACGATCCGAGTGTTAATTAGGCGGGCAAATCAAAATCGAGGATCGCCATGTTGAACATAAATGTTGTGCGTCCGTCGACTTCGTCTTTGAAAATAACTCCGATAAACTCGTCCCCAAGATAGACTTCCACTGAATCGTCCTTGTTGGGCCGGCCACGGGTTTCGATTGTATCGACCCGGAAAGTGGTTCTCAGATGCTGCTGATCGAAGCTCGGCACGGGCATCGACAAATCGTATGACACATCTTCGTCTTCATCGTCTTTTGTTATTACGCCCAGCAACGTATCCCCAATAAGAAGCTGCGCAGACTCACCGAAGCCCTCGTCAATTTTGACCCTAATTGACTCAAGCTGAAACATGCCACGCAGATAGTCTTCAATCCGTATGGTCTCAGAATTGTTCACGGGGTCGGCTCCTCACTCGATCCTTGGAATTGGCCCATCTCTATCGTGCCGGAGGAGGAAGTCAACCGTTGTCGCGCATAAAAGACGCATTTGTCACCTTATCTTGCCAGGGCCTAGAAAACCCCATATCCCTTTAGCCCCATCAACAAGGTGAGCACATAATGAAAATAAGTAGCGTGATCGTGGCCGTGTTTTTGATCGGCGGGGCGCTTTGGGGCTGCAGTGAAACGCAGCAAACCGATGCCGAAGCGACAGGTCCGCAGCTTTCTGTTTCAGATGGCTGGATGAGGCAACCCATTGCGGGGAGGCCAATGTCGGCCGCCTATGTGACCATTTCGAATAGTGGCACCGCCGACGACACATTGATCTCTGCACAATCCGATATGGCCGCGCGGATCGAGATCCATTCTACAATTGTTGAAAACGGCATCGCATCGATGAAAAAAATGGATATGGCCGGCGTTCCGATCGAGGAAGGTCTTGTGATGGAACCAGGCGGCGCCCATTTGATGGTATTCGGATTGAAAAAGGACTTTCAAGACGGTGAGGAAATCCCACTATCGCTCCGCTTTGAGAAATCAGATCCCATTACGATCAAGGTCCCCGTTCTGAAGACGCCGCCAAATCAGGAATAAGAAATGGTCAAAAGCAAAAACCTCTTACCTCAATTTGGCGATGAACTGCCATCCACCCACCCTTCTGACGAGACGATCGATTTGTTGCTTCGCCGCCGTTCGACAGTGGCCAACAGCCTCTCGGCACCCGGCCCTAACGAGGAAGAGTTGGAGCAGATTCTCACGATCGGTTCGCGTGTGCCGGATCACGGCAAGCTTTCTCCTTGGCACTTCATTATTTTTGACGGCGATCGCCGCCAGGAATTCGGAGAGATACTTGCCGAGACCTTTCAATCGGACGAACCGGAAGCCAATGAGGCCCGTGTCGCGATCGAAAGAAACCGGTTCATGCGCGCACCAATAGTGATTGCCGTGATTTCACATGGGCATGAGAACCATAAGATCCCTTTATGGGAGCAGCACCTGTCGGCAGGTGCGGTTTGTCAAAATATTCTGATTGCGGCAAATGCGATGGGTTATGCGGCTCAATGGCTGACTGAATGGTATGCCTATCATGAGAATATCAACCAGGCTCTGGGGCTCGCATCAAACGAACAGGTCGCGGGATTTATCTATCTTGGTACGGCATCCAGTGACCCGGTGGAACGTAAGAGGCCGGCATTAACTTCGCTTGTATCAACCTGGCAAAGACCCTAGCCGCGCCCACGATATGCGGGCACTCCCTGGTCGGGGATCCAGACCTCCGTTGGCGGCTCCCCTGTTTGGAAAAAGACGTCAATTGGGATACCGCCGCGGGGATACCAATAGCCCCCGATGCGAAGCCATTTGGGACTGAGCACGTTAATCAGTTTTTGGGCAATCATGGTTGTACACGCTTCATGAAATGCGCCATGCATTCGGAAGGACCCAAGGTAAAGCTTCAAAGACTTGCTCTCGACGATCAATTGATCGGGCACGTAGTCAATAACCAAATGGGCAAAATCCGGCTGGCCGGTGACAGGACAGATCGAGGTGAATTCGGGACAGGTGAAACGAATAACATAGTCAACGTCCAACGTCGGGTTCGGCACAGCATCAAGCTGAGCATCGTCCGGAGAAGCCGGCAGCTCTGACGGGCGTCCCAGTTGAGTTGCGGTTTCCTCAATCATGTCTATTGCCTTCCTAATTGCAGGGGGAGAATTATCACAGATCAGAGGATCGCCCAAGCTTAGAACAGGCGGCCTTGTGGGTCGTCGAGCTCGGCTGTAATCTCGTCGGTCACTTGCTCTTGCCAAAGTCCTGCATCGTCATTGGCTGTGGCATTTACCCTGCGACTGATTGGATAGGCGCGAAACACGTCCTCCCCGGCCGGTACCATCAATCCATGTATTTCCGTCAAATCCGAAAAGGGAGAGAGCCAGGTGTCAAAGTCCTTAGGCTTCAAGATCACGGGCATGCGGTGGTGGATGGGCTTCAGGGTTTTGTTCGCCGACGTTGTGACGATAGCGGCGCTTTCCATCTCGCTTCCGTCCGCGCCCATCCAATCATCCCAAATGCCCGCCATGCCAAATGGGCCGCCTTCTGCCGACACAATATTGAAAGGCTGCTTTGGGCCATCTTGTTTCGATTGCCACTCATAAAATCCATCGGCCGGGAAAATGCACCTGCGGCGGCGAAATGGGGCTCTGAAGGAGGGTTTCTCCGCAATCGTCTCGGCCCTGGCATTGATCAGCGGTTTGTCGCCAATCTGTTTCGACCATGAGGGCACTAATCCCCAACGAACAAAACTAAGAGTGCGGCGGCCTTCGAGGTCGCGAACAATCGGCACAGCGCGGGTCGGCGGAATATTGTAGTTCGGCGCCAGGTCCAATCCCGGCGCCTCGAAACGAAAGAGCTTCTCTAGTGCCTGTAAAGGCGAAGTAATGGAGTAGCGACCGCACATCTGACTCTTTTGAAGGGGGAACAACGAAAATGTCAAGATCGCGGTCGCTACGTTGCGCCAGGTGCGAGGGATGGGCGACAAGCCCGGCGCAAAATTACAGGTGCCAAACTCCTTCCGGATGAAAAGCATGAAAAACAAATGCGAATGTGACGTCGTGAACGGCATCCACCCAATCGTCATCCTGTCTTTGCTGAACAACGATATTGCCGACATCCCGTCCCTTGGAAATATCACGGGTATCCAAAGCGGAATTCTGTCCGGACGTCCAAGAAATGCGATAAGTGTCCGTTTCGATGACTCCGGAGTTTCGCAAGACTTCGACGGACCATGCTTCGTTTCCGATCACAACCACACGGGTCATGGGCGGCACACCTTTGGGTAAGTCACCCTTGTAGAGAAACGGCCTGCGACTGGTGTCATATTTCACATAAGGGTTTTCGCCATAGGCGCTCAAAGGCGGCGACAAGGGTGACAAAACCTGACCATTCGGAAAGCGTTGCTTGAACCGGCCCCAAGATTCCAATCGAACGGGCAAAAACTTAAGCTGAGCGCCGGTCATCTCACCGACGATCGCCTCACCGCTGAATTGTTGCCACCAGCTTTCCGTTGCTCGGTCATACATGACAAGATCAGAATTGCGTAACTTGCCCGTGACGCCGAATTCCAAGACCCGGCTGTCTATTCGCCGATCAAATGCAATTGCCGCGTTGCACAAGGGACAGAAGGTGACGGTGACGGGCACACCGTCAAAGACGTCGTTTACAATCTCATGACGCGTCAGGACACGAATAGGATACGCTCTCGCATTGCCTGCGATAGACAGTGTGACGACCGGCTCCGTATCCACTAGGTCAACAATCGCGTTGGCAGGCTCAAATCTCGGACTATCAATGGATCGAATACCGTCTTTCGCCACGCCGCCCGATAGAATTTCATCAAAGGAGACACTGTGCTGAGTGAAGTCTGTTTGCGGCCATTCACGTTTCCAGTCTTTTGGCACTTTTGCCGCTGAGCTCGGACTGATCATAATGATAGACGCCGCCAAGCCGACCAGCATCACCGCAAACCGGTAAGGCAAGACATGCATTTGGCATTGTTTTGTAAGCTTTGTCATGTTCTCCATCCACACTTAGCATGCTAGAAAGGGTGATAACGAACCAGTCACAAGGCAGTGACGCTCATCACAACGCGGTGATCAACATGCAGCACACACCTGGCAGGCGCCCGATTGTGGGACTCGGTGTGGTCGTGTGGAAACAAGATCGGGTATTGCTGATAAAACGCGGCAAACATCCGCGAAAAAACCAATGGAGCATTCCCGGAGGCGCGCAAGAACTCGGAGAGACCGTTGAGCAAGGCGCCATAAGAGAAGTGAAGGAGGAAACGGGCGTTGAGATAAAAGTGTTGGGCCTTATCGATGTGGTCGACGGCATTTTTGCTGATAATGCCGGTGAAGTCAGCGACCACTATACATTAGTCGACTTCGCGGCCGAGTGGGTCGATGGGGAACCTGTTGCGTCCGGAGACGCGTCTGAGGCCTTGTGGGCCACGCTGGACGACGTCAATCGCTTGATCGAATGGGAAGAAACAAAGCGCATCATTCATCAAAGCAAGCAATTGCTGATCAAAAGCTAGAAAAACTCACATCATCGGCGGACGATCAATCCGCGTTGTGTATGCAACCAGATTTTCCGTGCCTGGCGTGAAAAAGTAATAGACACCCTCAGCTTCATAAACATCAAAGCACGATAAATTGCCGCCGTCGACGTAACGATAGCAGGCCATGTCAGCAATTGTTGTCCAACTTCCCACTTCTTTCCATTCGTCAGCAACGTCGAAAAGTTGCCCGGTGACGGCTGTTTGCTCAGCCCAATCTTCCCGACCATCCGTGTACTTTCCGTAGAGTGTCGCCCCGGACAAAAGATTGAGAACTTCTTGCTCACCGAGAACACGCAGGTTTTCGGGCAACAGTTCCGCCAGTGCCGGATGAGACACCAGGCTGATCATCACAAGGATGACCAGTTGAGCCATATGTTTATTTGAAACAATCAACGCACACTCCACCTCAACTATACACAGTCAGGTCGTGGGTGTCGCCGCCTTTTCGGGAATGGGAAAGATATCGGGTGTGCCGCCGGGCAAGCTCTCCACATACAAAGACTGGCTTGGAAACGCAAAACCCGTGCCCGCCTCTTCGACAATGTCTTTTATCTTGAAGGCCAAACTCTCTTTAACGGCCAACCATTCTCCCCAATTGGTCGTGCGGGTGAAGCAATAGAGCATAATGTCAATTGAGCTATCATTGAATTTGTCGATGCGCACAAAAGTCGAAACCTCTGGCGGTTTCGCAAAGTCGTCATTTCTGAGAATGTAAGACTCAATTTCATTGCGTACCTGGCGGAGCTGATCGACCGTGGTTCGGTACTCAAGGCCAATCATCCAATAAATGCGGCGATGAGTCATCGCACTAAAGTTCGTCACCACCCCATCTGAGAATTCCGTATTCGGGACAAAGACCGGCGCCTTATCAAATCGGCGAACGGTGGTCGAACGGAAATTGATCCTTTCGACCGTCCCTTCAACAACACCGTCGATCTTTACCCAATCACCGACATGAAAGCGCTGCTCGATCAAAATCATGAGCCCGGCAATTAAATTGCGGAACAAGTCTTGGGCGCCCAACGCAACCGCAACACCAAACAATCCAAGGCCTGCCAGTAAGGGGCCGACTTGGATGCCCCATAGCTCCAGTATCGTTGCAACACCCAGAAACACAAACAGCCAGCGCAAGGCCCTGGTCAACCATTCCAGCATGGTTCGGGTAACGGCGCGGCCGAAATTTGACAGAGCCATGCCGACCGGTTCGACAGAGCGATAAAGAGCCCAGAAAATCGTGAACGCGATCAACGACTGCACAATGTTTGTCGAGGCCGCCAGATAAATGCCTTCTAGCTCCAGCACCTCCATGGCCAAAAACAAGCCGACAATAATGGGCAGCAGCGCCAGAGGTTCCCGAAGCGCCACCAATACCCTGTCGTCAAAATCGTTTGAGGTCTGGTCGACCCACCGGTGCAGGATTCCAATGAGCGGCTTCACCAATACACCGCGTAAAATCCAGGAAATCAGAAGAATTCCGACCGCCGTCAGCAATTTGCCGATATCGATCCCGAATGCGGATGTCTGCCAGACGTCCACGACCAACTGCCAGAATTCGGCCAGTTCAGCTGTTAATCCGTCCATCGCCGCCGTCCAAACTCCTGTAATCCATTGAGACTCTTATATTTCTGACTATCGATCCGGTTTAGCCTTTCGACAGGCCCGATTTCAAGCCCGTAACAGGCCTTTTGCGCAATTGGAAAGAATTGGTTTTTGCGAAATTAACCTTCTTGGGCTAAAAAGGGCCTCAATTTCGGGGGACTGTCGTTGGGTAGGCAGGTATTGGGGTATGAGAGTATTTTTCTCATTGCTGTTCCTTGTTGCCGTCGCGGGCGCGCTGACGATGCTCGGTCGCGGGCCACTTCCAGACGGGCCGCAACCAGGCCAGTTTGACAGGTATTTTCCGACCCCCTCTGCGGCGGTCAATACAACGGCAGACCTGCTGAAATCCGAAAACTGGTCCGAACTAGCCACCTATTATGACTTGAGCGACTCGGTCTTTGATCGCCAAGACCTGACCAAAGAGAACTTTTTTATTGAATCCGGTATTGAGGAAGCTCTGTCGGAAGAACTCGAAGCCTACAAGCAACCCTTCGCTCCTGGATTCAGGTTTCAATCCGCCAGAAGTCTCGGCAACGATGTGATTGAAGTCACCGTCATTACGGAGATTGCAGGTGAGGACGGTGCCATGCGTCAGGGACTCGATACTTTCCTTCTCAAGGCCCACCCAGAAGGTTATCAGCTGCTTCCCAAAGACGAGTGAGCGAACCTACCTCCAACAAAAAAACGGGCCGACGAATGGCCGGCCCGCTTTCTTCGAATTGATACTTCGCGCGCGATTAGGTGAGCGGCGAAATCTGAATTTCGACACGGCGATTTTGCGCCCGACCACTAGGGGTGCTGTTGTCCGCAATAGGCCGGCTCTCGCCGAATCCATTCACTATCAGGCGCTGACCCATGACCTGCTCGCTGATCAGATAACTGGCGACACTGCTGGCCCGCCGGTTTGATAGGTCCAAATTGTATTGATCGGACCCAGTGCTGTCCGTATGGCCGTCAACGCCGACAAAGGTCTGATCGAACTCGTTGAGTACCAAAGCAACGTCATCCAACACATTGTAGAAACTGCTGTTGATATTGGATGAGTCTGTCGCAAACGTCACATTGCCAGGCATATTCAAAATAATACTGTCACCAACACGCGTCACGCTGACGCCCGTTTCATCCAGTCTCGCGCGGAGCTTTTCTTCTTGCTTGTCCATATAAAGACCAACACCACCGCCGGCGAGTGCGCCGATTCCCGCACCAATCATGGCGTTACGCGCAGCCTGCTTGCCGCTAGAGGTATTCGTTAAGGCACCCACGACGGCACCGCCCAGCGCTCCGAATATAGCACCCTTCGTCGCCTTGGATGTTTTCTCCTCGCGAGTATAGGGGTCGTAAGTTGTACAGGCCGACAAGGCCAAAGATGCCCCTATCATTGCTATGACCAGCTTTTTCATTTGCACGCATCCTCCGATTGGAAAGTTCAGGAACTCATCAGACATAAGCTCAATGAGAGTCTAACATTTGGTAAATACTGAAAGGCGCATAAACGCATTCAAACCACTCATATATTTGTACTTCATATAAGCGCCGCAAGAAATCAGAAATACCATAAAAAAATTTGTTGGCATTCAATGACTTAGAAATGGGGCGCTTAATCCGTTCATCTGCCATTCATATTCAACGCCTGCCGGAGCCATTTCCGGCGCAGATAGAAAACTTTAATGACGAATCATTTTGTTCGCTTACGGACTTCAATTCTAGCCTTTCAACTCGACGATATTGCCGTCAGGGTCTTCGATATAAATCGACGGCCCGAAACCGTCAGCGCCATAGCGCTCGGCAACATCACCGACGGACACCCCATTTGACTCTAGATGTGCCGCCAATGAGCCCGCATCAAACGAAACCAGCTTAAGAGCAAAATGGTCAACATTTCTGCCTCCGTCCTTATGCACGGGTTTTGGCGCGTCGCCGCCCGCTCGACCCAATTCAGAGTCCACCGGAACAATATCGATGAGTGCTGCCCCTGCCCTCAGCTGGACAAGTCCTAAGTTGGGGAGCTCGCGTTCGACCTCACATCCCAGCACATCGCGATAGAAATGCAGTGTTTTCTCAAGAGATCGGACCCTTAAAACCAGATGATCCAGACCCGAAATTTCAAAAGGCGCCCGCGATTCCGGCATCAAACAGCCCTTTGCCTTGTTTTTGTCCACATTCCCATGCCAATAGTGATAGCGAAATTCAGCAGCGGAATAAATGCGAGAATTGATTGTGTTGGCAACGGATCAGATTGTTAGGCGACAAATTGTATCTGCCCTGACGGCAGCAATGCTCCTTGTCAGCTTGCCCGTCGGACCCGCCAATTCTCAAGGTCGCTTCGGCGAAGCGGAACTCCTACAGCTCTCCAACATTCTAGGCGGCATCCACTATCTGCGCAGCAAATGCTCAAGAAGTGAGAGACAAGTCTGGCGCGAACGCATGCAAACATTGCTCAAGATTGAACAGCCAAGTGTCGCCCTTGAAGACAAGATGGTGACTGAATTCAACGCCGCCTACAAAAGACAAGAGCGCAAACACTCACGATGTAATCGTGATGCAAAAGACGAAGCCAAGAGGTTGGCGATCGAAGGCCAAGGTCTTATCAACAGAATGACTCAAGCCCTCAACTAAAAACCCCTAGGCATTTACGTCAACAACCGTTCTGCCTCTCACTTTGCCTTGAAGAATAGATGCTGCGGCCTCAAAAACATCTTCCAACGAAATTGTCGTCGTCATTGAGTCCAATTTGGTGAGGTCCAGATCAGTGGCCAGGCGTTTCCATGCGGTTAGACGTTTGTCCCGAGATGCCATGACGGAATCGATCCCGCTTAAAGTGACATCCCGGATGATGAAGGGCATAACCGTTGCCGGTAAGGAGGCACCGCCGGCCAAACCACATGCCGTGACCACCCCGTCATATTTGGTTGCCGCCAAAACATTCGCCAAAGTCATGCCGCCAACTGTGTCAAGGGCACCTGCCCACAGCTGCTTACCGAGCGGCCGCCCTTTTTCCGACAGTTGATCCCGGTCTATGATTTCCTTGGCCCCCAAATCCTTCAAATAGGCCTCTTCACTTCGTCGGCCCGTTGAAGCAATGACGTGATAGCCGAGCTTGGCGAGAAGTGCGATTCCCACACTGCCCACGCCACCGGCAGCACCGGTCACCAGCACCGGCCCACGATCAGGTGTGAGGCCAAGCCTTTCCAGCTCCAAAACACACAACATGGCCGTATAACCCGCGGTTCCGATACCCATGGCCTGTTTGCTGGTGATCGCATCCGGTGTCGGCACCAGCCAGTCACCCTTGACCCGCGCTTTTTGAGCAAATCCACCGAAATGTCCTTCACCAACACCGTAGCCATTGAGAACCACACGGTCGCCGGTCTGAAAATCCGCATGCTCCGAACGCGATACGGTACCGGCAAAATCAATACCCGGAATCATAGGCCATGACCGTGCAATAAAGGGTGGGTTACCCACCACGGCCAAACCGTCTTTGTAGTTCAGCGTGGAATACTCCACATCCACCAACACATCACCGGGCATCAAGTCATCTTCGGTCAGAGATTTAATTTCCGCCTGCTGAGGGGACTCCTTCTCCTCACCTTCACGCGTCAGAACGATCGCCTTAAAAGTATCAGTCATCGGTGTTTTGCCTGTCTATTGGTGTATTCCGGTTAACATTTAGCGGTATTTAGCACTCTCGAAATTAGAGTGCTAACAGAATCTTCCGCTTACCTCCCATTTTTTGGAAGTCAAGCTTTTGGCTTAGCGTTTCGTACCCTAACATTTCTTTGACACACTCGATTCTATAATCGGGTGCATGTGAAGTAAGTTGTAAGCGTGAGGTAAAAAGTATGCCGCAAAGTCAGTCCTTTGAGTTGCTAATGCGCGGTTATCGACTAACGACCGCTGAAATTCTCTATCACCTGCCGGACCACCCTTCAGTTCTGCAATCCTACATTTGGCAAGAATTAGATCTTGCACCGAAATTCCCTGTACTGAAGAATTTCCTAAATTTCTGGCAAGAAAACCTGGATGGGCCCCTGCACTCGGTTCGCATGGCCACTACCGGAATTATAAGCGCCCGAGAATTTCAGCATGCCGACGTAGAAGTTACCCTGCAATAATACTATAGGGTCTCTTGGAAACGCATAGGCTGACCACCAGCGGGGCCTATGATTTCATCCTCCCACATCACTTTTCGGCCACGGATGATTGTCCCTTTCGGCCAACCGGTGACTGTTTGTCCTGCAAAAGGAGTCCAACCGGATTTACTGGCACTCCAATCATTGGTGATTTCCCGCGATGCCTTGAGATCTACAACCGTAAAATCAGCATGATACCCGGCCGCCAAGCGCCCCTTGTCCGCCAAACCAAACAACCGATTGGGGCCGTGACACATCAAATCAACAAACCTCTCCAGCGTTAGCCGGCCTTGATGGACATGGTCGAGCATGATCGGCACCAAAGTCTGTACACCGGGCATACCGGACGGAGACGCCGGATAGGTTTTTTCCTTTTCCTCCAATGTATGCGGTGCATGATCTGAGCCCAGAACATCAACGATACCATTGGTGAGTCCCCACCAAATGCCCTCGCGATGCGCGGCATCTCTGATCGGCGGATTCATCTGAGCAAGGGTGCCCAGTGTGTCATAACATTCCGGTGCTGCCAGGGTCAGATGCTGAGGCGTGGTTTCAACACTCATCAGATCACGATGGGCCGCAAGGATCTTCATTTCTTGAGCAGTGGATATATGCAAGACATGCACACGCTTGCGTGTCTCCTCGGCCAGGCGGACCAAGCGCTCTGTCGACTGAATTGCCGCCACATCATCGCGCCAAACGGGATGGCTGTGCACGTTGCCGAGTTCCGCCAGCGGCCTTCTATCGCGCAAGCGAAACTCATCTTCAGAATGAAATGCCGCTCTGCGCGAAATTGTGTTGAGGACCCGACGCAAAGCATCATCATCAGCCATCAAAAGGGAGCCGGTGGACGATCCCATAAACACTTTCACCCCACAGGCGCCCGGTTGGCGCTCAAGGTCAGCAAGAATATCGACATTGTGCTCGCTGGCGCCGACATAAAACGCAAAGTCACAATGCATGCGATTGGTTGCGCGTGAAACCTTATCGGCGAGCGCTGCCTCATCTGTCGTGGTCGGTTTGGTGTTCGGCATTTCGAACACGCCGGTCACGCCACCCAAAACGGCACATTCACTGCCCGTTTCCAGATCCTCTTTCCACTCCATGCCCGGTTCACGAAAATGCACCTGAGTGTCGATCACGCCGGGCAGGACATGCAGGCCCTTCAGATCAATGACGTCACCGCCGTCGGCCTGTGAAAGATTGCCGATCGATGCAATCCGCTCATCACGGACACCAATGTCTGCGGTAATCCGTCCGTCGTGATTTACCAGCGTTCCATTCTTCAAAATCAGATCGAAGGTCTCAGCCACGTCACTCTCCAGTCATTTTCAAGCGGCTTTCATGCCACAACTCTTCTGCAGCAGCACAAACCGTGTCGATTTCGAGACCCTGCATGTGGCACTCCCTGCCGTCAAACGCAAAATCACCCTGAGTCATCGCTTGATAGCTGAGCGGTCCGCGAACAGAGCGCGCTTGGGCGCCCCAAGGTCGATAATGTTGCTCGTTGCTGGGTCCGAAAAGACCCAGTGTAGGAATACCCGCGGCCGCTGCCAAATGCATCAATCCGGAATCATTGCCGACGTAAAAGCTGCTGCGCTCCAAGCACGCATAGACTGTTAATAAGTCCGCCCGCCCTACCTGATCAATCAAGCGGCTTGGCGGAATCGACACAAGAAGGTCTCCAACCATATCCCTCTCATGCGGTGCGCCCAGCACAAGGACTTTTGCGCCCGGTAATATGCCCGCTGGTGCGGTCAGCCTTTTGACAAGCTGCTGAAAGCGATCAATGGGCCACGCCTTGCCGATCCAATTGGCCGTGGGTCCAATGGCCAAAACCGGACCCTCGCCCAACAGATCTTTCGCCTTAGCGCGAACCTCCCATCCAGCAAAAATCTTGGGCGCTGGAGGTTCCTTCAAGCCCAATAATTGCCCGGCTGAAACAACTCGGTGTTCATCCGACTTGCGATAGACAAATCGCTTCTTCGCCGGGACGAGCCAGGACAAGGCTGAGGACCGCAAATCAACCACAACATCCCAAAATGTCCCAACACTGGCCAGCCACAAATTCAACCAATGTCCGCCGCCGGCCGTCTTTTTCATAATATGAACACGGTCAAGCCCGGGCACATCACGAAACAAATCCGCCGGAAGCGGGCCACAAGCAATGGTGATATGGGCATTGGGGTGGCGACTGATCAAATGCGCAATCAGCCCTGAAGAGAGGACCGCGTCGCCAATACGGGTTGATGTGATAAAAAGAATGCGCAAGGTTCAGCCCCGTTGTTCTCAAGGCTTATAGAGCTGTCGAACTTGACCCGCAACCAACAAGACCTTGCAAGCTTCGCCGGACCACCCTAGATCTTGGGCCATAAGTTGGGAACAAAGGACAAGACCATGACCAAGCCGATCTCTGGCGCCGTTTTTTTGGAAGATCGCGGCGTCATCCGTGTTTCGGGACCGGAGGCATTCGACTTTCTACAAGGGTTGATTTCAAATGATATGCAGAAGGTGACGCATGAACGGACAGTTTATGCCGCTTTGCTGACCCCTCAGGGCAAGTTTCTATTCGATTTTTTCATCAGCAAGCTCGACGATTCCTATTTGCTTGAAACACGCGCCGAAACGATCGCAGAGCTTCTCAAGAAACTGAAGCTCTACAAACTCCGCGCGGATGTGACCCTCGAAGACAGAAGCGGTGACTACAGCGTCATTGCGATCTTGGGAGACCTGCCGGAAGCCGCAAATTCCTTGCATGGCGCTGAACGTGGAACAGCTTCTGCCCTGGAAGATGGTTTGGGCTATATCGACCCGAGGCTGGCGGCCATGGGCCTCCGCCTCATTGTCAATCAAGACAGAGCGGAAAATACGATCAAAAGTTGGGGCATTGATGTACTGACTGGCGATGCCTACACGCTCCATCGCCTCGGCCTGGGCGTCCCCGAAGGCGGCATTGATATCCTTCCGGAAAAAGCCTTTTTGTTGGAGAGCAACTTTGACGAAATGGACGGCGTGGATCATCAGAAAGGATGTTATATCGGACAAGAAACCACGTCGCGTACCAAAAGGCGCGGTTCGGTACGCCGCCGCATTTTACCTGTCACATTTGACGGGCCGGCGGAACCCTCAGGTACGATGATCACCGCAGGCGATGCCGAGATCGGATCTATCTTGAGTAATACAGCAAGCCATGCTCTGGCGAGCATTCGTCTGGATCGCTGGCAAAAAGCCAAAGATGCCGGCGAAACAATCAAAGCAAAAGACAGCTCTATTTCGATCGAAGTGCCTTACTGGATCGAAATCGAATGACCACACGCTGCCCATGGCCCGGCGACGATCCACAATATGTCGCATATCACGACGAGGAATGGGGCGTGCCCGAATGGGATGACCAGGCCCTGTTTGAAAAGTTGACTCTGGACGGTTTCCAAGCCGGTCTGGCTTGGATCACAATCTTACGCAAGCGAGATAACTTTCGTGACGCGTTTGACGGTTTTGATCCTGAACGGATTGCCAAATACAACAGCAAGAAAGTGGATCAGCTTCTTAAGAACGACGGCATTATTCGCCATCGTGGCAAGATTGAAGCCACCATCGGCAACGCTCGTTCCTATTTGGACATCATGCAAGAAGATGGTGGGTTTTCCGGCTTTCTATGGTGCTTCGTCGACGGTAGGCCCATTCAGAACAATTGGAAGAGCATGAACGAGGTTCCGACATCGACCATCGAGAGCCAAGCCATGTCCAAAGAGCTAAAGCGGCGCGGCTTTAAGTTCTGCGGTCCAACGATTTGTTATGCCTTCATGCAAGCCGTTGGCATGGTGAACGACCATTTGGTCGATTGCTTCCGTCACAAAGAACTGAGCTAATGCCACCATCAAACTCGAAATCAAGATTACGGCCAAGCGAACGCGCTTGGCAGCGGATGTTGAGCGGCCGCCGCCTTGACTTACTCGACCCTTCCCCAGTCGATGTTGAGATCAACGATATCGCGCACGGATTGGCGCGTCTTGCACGCTGGAACGGCCAAACATCCGGGAACTGGCCCTATAGCGTGGCCCAACACTCTCTTTTGGTCACAGATATTTGTGACACGCTCAAGCCAAACTGGCCCGCACGTTGGCGTCTTGCCGCCTTGCTGCACGACGCGCCGGAATATGTGATCGGCGATTTGATCAGCCCGTTCAAAGCCGCCGTCGGTTTGGACTATAAGAGCTTCGAGCAACGTTTGGAGTCTGCCATTCACCTGCGGTTTGGATTGCCGGGTCATCTTCCGGCTCATGTGGAAAAAGTGATCAAGCGTGCCGACAGGGCAAGTGCCTTTTTTGAAGCCATTCAGCTCGCAGGCTTCAAGGAAGACGAAGCGCAAAAGTTCTTTGGACGCCCGCGTGGTCTTACCTCCGTTGTCATTAAGCCTTTAACAACGGCGGAAGCTGAGAGAAGATTCTTGAGAAAGTACAAGAATCTCGCGGCCGAGGCCGACTTGCTCTAAGCAAGGGTAATCGTCAATGCTTGCCTTGACCGGCCCCCTCAAGCTATGAGGCTGATGCGAGGACGCGAGAGCCGGACGTGAGCAAAAACAAATCGACAGACCAAGAAGCATTGAGTGCCCAGGAAATTCCCCAGCAGGGGGTATTAATTGGGCTGAATGCCGTGATTGTCAGCGTACAAGATGAGACGCCTTATGTCTTAGAAGTTAAGCGTTCCGCCGCCGCGGGCAGCTCCAGACCCGAACCTTCGGCATTACCCTTCGGCCCTTACGAGCCGGAGCGCCACCGGACCATGGAAATAGGACTGCGTACTTGGGTCGAAGAGCAAACCTATCTCGATCTAGGATATGTCGAGCAGCTCTACACTTTCGGCGATCGCGGTCGTGATGAAGGCGCAGCTTTGAGTGACTCGCGTTTGATTTCCGTTGGCTACTTGGCCCTCACCCGCCAAGCATCCAAACTCAATGCGCCGGATAGTGCTTGGCGCAATTGGTATAATTATTTTCCTTGGGAAGATTGGCGCGATGGCGAACCCGCCATTCTGGACCGCAAGATCAAACCGGGTCTCAAAAAATGGTCGGATCAGGCCGCCGAACCTGGACAGCGGGCTCAACGCTGGGACCGTGCCAGCTATTGTTTTGGTTTTGACGGGCGCGTGTGGGACGAAGAGAAAGTCCTCGAGCGATATGAACTTTTGTATGAGGCCTCGCTTGTTGTCGAGGCTTACATCGATAGAAAGAAGGAACCTCAAGACGACTCCCTGTTGGGAGAGTCAATGATGTCCGATCATCGCCGCATCTTGGCCACAGGCATGAGCCGTCTGCGCGCCAAACTGAAATACCGCCCGGTCGTGTTCGAATTGATGGCCGATAGTTTTACGCTCCTGCAACTTCAACAGACTGTGGAGGCCATCTCAGGCATTCGACTCCACAAACAAAACTTTCGGCGCTTGGTCGAAAAAGGAGGTTTGGTTGAACGCACGGGGAAGATCAGTACACGAACGGGCGGCCGACCCGCAGAGGAGTTTCGCTTCCGGCGTGAAGTGTTGACGGAACGTCCGGCTTCCGGTTTCCGGGTGCGGACCACAAAGCGCGGCTAAACCGCGGCAAATCCCATAAATCATCACTTTTATGTCACTTCGATGAATCTCTCTTGACGCTAATGCTCAAAATTAGCATAATTGCCCTCAACACCCTTGAAGGGGTGTTTTCATGACCCTATATATACTCAGAATGAGCATAAGTGGTGAATAGAATGACCAACGATACGACCGCAAAATTGGAATACACCCCTGAAATTGCAGAGAAAACAGCCCATCTCTATGAGCGTGTCTCGCATGTGGTGCCTGAAATCGAATGGCCAGCCTATGCCCCTTATGTGGATGCGATTCTGAAGCTCAAGGAAGAAAAGGGCGCCATTATCCTGGCTCATAACTATATGACGCCGGAGATCTTCAATTGTGTGGCCGACTTTACCGGGGATTCCCTGCAGCTTGCCAAAGAAGCGGCCAAGACCGACGCGCAGATTATTGTTCAGGCCGGCGTGCATTTTATGGCCGAGACATCGAAAATCTTGAGCCCCAATAAAACAGTTTTAATTCCCGACACACGTGCCGGATGCTCTCTTGCCGCCTCGATTACGGCCGAGGACGTCAGATTGATGAGACAAAAATATCCCGGTGTGCCCGTGGTTACATATGTGAACACATCTGCCGAGGTAAAAGCGGAAAGCGATATTTGTTGTACGTCGTCGAACGCCGTTCAAGTGGTTGAGTCTCTGGGCGTCGACCGTGTGATCATGGCGCCGGACGAGTATTTGGCAAAAAACGTTGCGACCATGACCGATGTTGAGATCATCGCGTGGAAGGGCCGCTGCGAGGTACATGAACAGTTTCAAGTCGAAGACTTGGACGAACTGCGCGAAGCTAATCCAGGCATCGTGATCCTGGCGCATCCGGAATGCCCACCAGACGTGATGGCCGAGGCCGATTTCGCCGGGTCTACGTCGGACATGATCAACTATGTGGATGAATTTAAGCCAAACCAAGTGGTCCTGGTGACGGAATGCTCCATGAGCGACAACGTAGCTGTGGAACATCCGGATGTGGAGTTTATACGTCCTTGCAACATGTGCCCCCACATGAAGCGGATCTCGCTGCAAAACATCTTGCATAGCTTGCAGACCATGACTCACGAAGTCGAGGTTGACGCGGATGTCGCCGCGCGCGCACGTGAAGCTGTTCAGAGAATGGTAGATCTTCCGCCGCGCAAGATTTCCGGTCCGAAGTTCAAAACCAAGCAGCCGCCGGCACAAGTGGAATTGGTTGCCGTCGCTTAGACCGAGTCAATATGTCCTAGAGGACCAGCTCTATGACGACCCTATCCTCACTCCCTGAGGCATCAATCAAGGCTGCAGTGGCTGCGGCGCTTGAAGAAGACCTTGGGGTTGGCGGCGATATCACAACGCAATATACCGTGCCAGAGGCAACAAGGTCTCGTGTGCAAATCGTTGCGAGACAGCCCGGAATCATTGCCGGGCTTGATCTTGCGCGTGAAGCCTTCTTGGCGGTTGATCCCAATATCTCTTTTGAGATGCAAAAACCGGACGGATCAGCGGTTGAACCGCAACATGTGATTGCCGAGATCAACGGCCCAGCCCGCGCGATACTTACGGCAGAGCGCGTTGCATTGAACTTTGTCGGCCATCTATCAGGTATCGCAACAGCGACTGCTTCATTCGTGAAAGCGGTTGGCGACCACAAGGCGCAAATCTGTTGCACGCGCAAGACCACGCCCGGTCTGCGCCTATTTGAGAAGTACGCCGTTCGCGCCGGCGGCGGGGTAAATCACAGATTTGGGCTCTATGACGCCATACTGATCAAAGATAACCACATCGCAATGGCGGGAAGCATCGAGGCGGCTATTGAGTCGGGACTCAACCGCAACAAGGACGGCAAGAAGTTTGAAGTCGAAGTTGATTCACTGGAACAATTGGAAGCGGCCCTCGCTTTTCCAATCGACGCCGTTCTTTTGGACAATATGAGTCCCGATGAATTGCGGCGCGCCGTCGCTATGATTGATGGGCGTGCGGTGGCTGAAGCTTCAGGTGGCATCACCATCGACACCGTGAAAGAGGTCGCGGCAACCGGTGTCGATCTCATTTCGATCGGATGGCTGACCCATAGCGCACCATGCCTGGATATAGGCTTGGACTACTTATCATAGACATTTTTTTGACGGTAGAGACTAACTGCTCTTGCGGTAGAAGATATGGGTGCCGATCTTGATCGTTTTCTGCAGGTTGGCGGCCCAAAACGGATTCACATAATCCGCGTGATAATGGGTAGCACTGCGCGTCAAATCTGACCCGGCGCCCATCATCGCTATTTCTGCAACCCGTTCGGAATCTCTCCAAAGACGAGCTTGCAGCTGTTTTTCCATGGCACCGTCGCATGTGAAGGTGAACTGACAGCCACCTTTGCCGTCGAGCGGGCCTTGATACACCACTCCGCAAACTGAATTCGGATAGAAACCGTTTTCCACGCGATTGAGCACCACTTGCGCAACTGCCAACTGGCCGGAATAACCCTCGCTGCGGGCCTCAAAATAGATGGCCTCCGCCAAGCATTTCAATTCGGCTTCATAAGTGACGGCAGTAGACCAATGGCTGCGGCGATCGCGATTGAAGCCATTAACATTCTTCCAACCAATCAATGTATCCTGAATCAGAAAGTCTGAAGACAGGTCACCCTGACGCAAGGGATGTTGCAGCGGCATGGCGACAGAGACGGGCACGCCGACAGACTCAAGCGCCAGTGTTTCTATCGGTGAGGTTGGAGCACTGCGTGCAGAAAACGTATGAAAAACGGAAACGATCAGGCAAACACAAGCAAAAGCGGTTAAGACCACGCCGAAAGCCTGGGCTTTTCCAATCTCGCTCCTGTTCAATTGCTCTGTCATTTCACTTGGTACTTTCTCGCTGACAAACTCTGCCAGCTCACTTGCGAGTCTCGGGCCATACGACAATCCAATTTACTTTGGATTTTCAAGGCCCCGTTAACCGTAGTTTTCGCCTCTTAAGGGAATTTCTGTGCCTCAATGAAACCTCTGGCACAAAATCGGACAAATCGCTACAGTATTTACTTAACTTACAAAGTACAAAAATATGTAAGAGAGTCATACCATTGGGCCAGATTGCGCGTCAAACGAGACTCATGGTGAATGACCTATTAACGGATAGGACTGTCGCGCCGGGGCAACAGAATGTGCTACCGGTCGGCGAAAATGGTTAATTTGCGGCGTGGTTTAGTGTCTTTTCCAAGCTCAATTCGCGTTCGAAGGGAGATTCGCCGGGTTGGAGAGTCAAACCAAGACCGGCTTGCCGGATCCCCTCCCGACCGAATCGATCCAGAATGGCGCGCTCAACCCAATTTTGGGCCTGGGTCGAACGGCGTTGCTTGAGCCGATCGTCTAGGGCGAGCCAGCGCCAATGATCTTCAATGCTGTTCGTCAAGAGCTTGATGGAGTCAAAGCTTTGACTCGACGTCATCAGTACCGGGACAATCCACCCGTCTCCATCCTCTGACGCCAGACTCAAAGCTCCCTCTATGTCGGACTGCGCCTTCGATGCCGGTTTTCCAAGATCACTTTTCGTCACAACGGCAATATGCGGCACTTCTGCGATACCAGCCTTCATAAACTGCAGTGCATCGCCAGACGCCGGCTGAACACAAAAAACGATCGTATCCGCATAGTCCGCAATATCCGTTTCAGACTGACCGACACCGACCGTCTCAACGATAACAACATCAAAAACCGCGCGCATGAGAGTGATGCCGGCGCGGGTCAAAAAAGCAAGACCGCCAAGTTGATCGCGGGCAGCCATTGATCTGATGAAGATCGATTCATCCTCGGGATCTGTTTCGATACGCGTTCTGTCTCCCAACAGCGCCCCGCCACTGCGACGTGAAGACGGGTCGACGGCAATCACCCCGACGGTCTTTTTCTCAGCTCTATATGATTTTATGAGATGACCAATGAGCGTGGACTTTCCAACACCCGGCGGGCCTGTAACACCGATAACCTGACCTTTCGCAGCCGCCCATGCCTGAGCGAGCAAGGTCACCGTTTCTTTTGAATGCGCATCGGCTTCAACAACGGCAAATGCCGCAGCCATCAATGCCTTGCTGCCTGATTGCAGGTCTGCCAACGAGGGGGTTGCCATATGCGCCCCGCTCCTTTGCTATCCGTTATCGGCCTTCAGTGCCGCCTGTGCAGCTGCCAAGCGAGCAATCGGAACGCGATAAGGAGAACATGAAACATAGTTCAGACCAACGCCATGACAAAACTCGACCGATGCCGGGTCGCCACCATGTTCACCACAAATCCCAAGCTTAATGTCGGGGCGAGTTGTTTTGCCCCGCTCCGCGCCCAATTTCACCAACTCACCCACGCCGTCTTGATCTAAAGACACAAAAGGATCTTGCTCGAAGATACCTTGTTGCACATAAGCATCTACAAATCCCGCCGAGTCATCGCGACTTATGCCAAAAGTGGTTTGGGTAAGATCATTGGTACCAAAACTAAAAAACTCCGCAGACTGAGCAATTTCAGCCGCCTGCAAAGCAGCCCGTGGAAGCTCGATCATCGTGCCGACCAGATAGTCTATCTTCTGACCCGAGCTCTCCAATACTTGTTGGGCAATGGCATCAACACGCGCTTTGAGGATCTCTAACTCACGCGACGTTGCGACCAGCGGTATCATGATCTCAGGCAATGGCGCCTCACCGGATTGCTCGGCAACTTCGATCGCCGCTTCCATTATGGCGCGGGCTTGCATCTCGTAGATCTCGGGGTAAGTAATCCCGAGACGGCATCCTCTGTGCCCCAACATGGGGTTGAACTCTTCCAATTCATGCGTGCGGCGGCGCAGTTTTTCAGGATCCATACCTGAGTCTTTGGCAACTTCGGCTATTTCATCCGAGGTCTTCGGCAGAAACTCGTGCAAAGGCGGATCCAGCAACCGGATTGTTACGGGAAGACCGCGCATGATCTCAAAGATCTTCTTAAAATCATCGCGCTGCATGGGAAGGATCTTGGTCAATGCAGCAACACGATCTTGCTTATTGTCCGCCAAAATCATTTCTCGAACGGCAATAATCCTCTCAGCATCAAAGAACATATGTTCAGTGCGGCACAGACCGATGCCTTCCGCACCAAAGTCTCGTGCAACTTGCACATCTTCCGGCGTTTCCGCATTGGTGCGCACCTTCAACTGACGCGACTTATCGGCCCAGGCCATAAGACGTCCGAAATCACCTGATAGGTTAGGCTGAATTGTCGGCACTTCGCCCAGCATGACTTCGCCGGTAGTGCCGTCAACAGTGATGGTATCATCCTTTTTGATTTCTCGGCCCGAGACGGAAAATGTCTCGGACTTCGCATCAATACGAATCCCGCCGGCACCGGACACACAGGGCCGTCCCATGCCCCGTGCCACAACCGCAGCATGACTGGTCATGCCTCCCCGCGCGGTCAAAATGGCTTGGGCTGCGTGCATGCCGTGAATATCCTCAGGACTGGTCTCGACCCGGACAAGAATAACTTTTTCGCCATTGCTCGCGCTGGTCTCCGCCTCATCAGCCGTAAAGACCACTCTGCCGCTGGCCGCCCCGGGTGATGCAGGAAGACCTTTGGCAATGACATTCCGCTCCGCCTTCGGATCGAGAGATGGGTGCAACAATTGATCAAGCGCGGCAGGCTCAACCCGCAACACAGCTTCTCGTTCCGTGATCAAGCCTTCGGCCACCATATCAACGGCAATCTTCAGAGCTGCTTTTGCGGTTCGTTTCCCCGACCGGGTTTGCAGCATCCAGAGCTTGCCTTGTTGCACCGTGAACTCAATATCCTGCATGTCACGGTAGTGAGCTTCCAGCTTCTGATACACATCCACCAATTGCCCGAACACTTCAGGCATCACTTCTTCCATGGCAGGCTGCGAGCTTCCGGATTCCTCCTTCGCTTTCACGGTCAGGGACTGCGGCGTACGAATACCCGCCACGACATCTTCACCCTGCGCATTGATGAGATATTCGCCGTAAAAGGACTTCTCACCTGTCGACGGATTACGTGTGAAGGCAACGCCCGTTGCACTGGTTTCTCCCATATTGCCGAAGACCATCGCCTGGACATTCACCGCCGTTCCCCAGCTCTCGGGAATATTGTGCAATCGGCGATAGGTTTCCGCCCGTGCATTGCGCCAGGATCCGAATACGGCGCCGATAGCCCCCCATAATTGCTCATGGACGTCTTGAGGAAAGGGCTTGCCCAGCTCTTCGGTGACCATTGACTTATAGGCTGACAGGACTTGTTTCCAATCGTCGGCGCTTAGATCCGTATCAAGCGAGCAATCATGAGTCTCTTTATATTCCTCAAGGATCTCTTCAAAATGTTCATGATCGACACCTAAGACGACGTCGGAATACATCTGAACAAACCGGCGATAGGAATCGTAGGCAAATCTCTCATCGTCCGCGAGGGCAGCAAGACCCTGAACGGTTTCGTCATTCAGACCCAAATTTAGAACCGTATCCATCATGCCCGGCATGGAAGCACGCGCTCCTGACCGGACAGAGACAAGAAGCGGCTTTTCCGGGTTGCCGAATTCCGCGCCGACGGATTCTGAAATGTTTTTGAGCGCAGCTTCCGTCTGAGCATTCAGATTCTCAGGATAACGCCGGTCGTTCTTATAAAATTCCGTGCAAAGTTCCGTTGTAATTGTAAAACCGGGCGGAACGGGCAAGCCAAGATTGCTCATCTCAGCCAGATTGGCGCCTTTTCCACCAAGCAAGTTTTTCATATCCGCGCGGCCTTCAGAGTGACCGGCACCGAAACTGTAGACCCACTTTTTATCTTGGGACGACATAGGGATTAGCCTTCCAATTTAGAAAAATCAGCAACTGTATCGAGCGCACCGGTTATTTCTGAGAGCAACAACAGCCGGTTGCGGCGGATCTCGGAGTCGGCCGCATTCACCGTCACCTTGTCAAAAAAAGCATCCACCGGTGCGCGTAATTTGGAGAGTGCCGCCATGGCTGCCACAAAATCCTCATGTTTGATGAGGATGTCGGCATTGGCGATCACGGTTTCGATAGATTCGTGAAGCTTTACTTCTTCGTCTTGTTGCAGAAGTTTAGGGTCGGCCTTACCGCGATAACTCTGGCCGTCTTTCTTCTCTTCGATACGTAAGATATTCGCTGCACGCTTGTAAGCGGCCAGCAAATTAGCGCCATCTGCTTCCTCAAGGAATGATCTCAAAGCGTAGACCCGGTCCACGACAAGCAACAGATCATCTTGCTCCGGCAATGCAAAAACAGCATCAATCTGGTCATGTTTGGCGCCTTTATCCCGGAGATAGACTTTTAAGCGCTCCGCAAAGAATTGCATGAGCTCCTCGGTGATTCCGGCATCCAACCCTTCCAAATTGTAATTGTCGTGAACTTGGCGGATATACGCCTTCAATGGCATCCGCAAGGTATTCTCCAGTATCAACCGGATGACACCAAGCGCTGCACGCCGCAAAGCATACGGGTCTTTGGATCCGGTCGGCCGAATATCCTTCGCCCAAAGAATTGATAGGGTGTCGAGTTTATCAGCCAAAGCAACGGTCACGCTAACCGGCTCTTCGGGGCATGTATCGCTCGGGCCCAGCGGTGAATAGTGATCCGCAATAGCATCGCAAACAGCTTTGGGATGTCCGTCATCTAAGGCGTAATATTTCCCCATGAGACCTTGCAAGTCTGCAAACTCTCCAACCATTTCGGTTGTCAGATCGGCCTTCGCCAGGCCCGCAGCTTTCATGGCAAGTTCGGGATCCGCTTTGGTGACACTTGCCAGCGACTCCGCCAACATTTGCACACGGCTGACCTTCCAAAGATAGTCTCCTACATCGGCGTGAAAAACGATCGGTTTGAGATCGATAATCCTGTCTTCCAGAGACTTCTTTCGATCTTTATCCCAAAAGAACTTGGCGTCCGACAAACGCGCCCGCAAGACACGCTCGTTGCCAGCGACGATCTGCTTGCCGTCGTCTTCCGCAATCAAGTTTGAAACCACAATAAAGCGCGGCGCCAACACGCCACTCTGCGGGTCACGCACTGAGAAGTACTTTTGGTGCTTTGCCATGGCTGTGCGCAGAACTTCCGGCGGCAACCCGCCTTCACTGACGGGTCTGACGAAATTGGCATCAATTTCCCCCATCAGAACCACCGGCCATTCCACCAGTCCCGCCGTTTCGGTTGCCAAGGCGTCGTCTTCGACCAGCTCGTAGCCGTCTGCCTCTGCCAGGTCGGCTGCTTTACGCACGATTTGCGATCGGCGGTTTTCCGCGCTGATGTTAACTTTGGCGTCCAGCAAACGGCCCGCATAGTCATCAAAATCCGTCACGGAAAACTTGGCGGGTGCCATAAAGCGATGACCCTGAGTGGTATCACCACTTGTCAGTATATCCACTTCAAACGGAACGACCTCGCCGTCAAACAAACACAAGATTGAATGAAGCGGCCGAACCCATCGCAAAGAACCTGAGCCCCATCGCATGCTCTTTGACCAATGGAACTCTTGAATGACCTCCGGGACAAGCTGTGCGATGACATCTTTTGTCGCCCCACCCTTTTGCTCGATGACGGCAACGTAGAAATCACCCTTTTTGTCCGACTCTGTCGTCAATTGGTCTTTTGTCAAACCGACCGACTTCAGGAAACCGTCCAGCGCTTTGTCGGGCGCCCCGACTCGAGGACCTTTGCGCTCCTCCTTACGATCTTCCTGCTCAAGCGCCAGATCATCAACCACCAAGGTAATGCGCCGCGGCGTTGCAAACGTCCGCGTGGCGTATCCTTGAAAGCCGGCCTCATCCAGACGCTTTGTCACCTGCAACGCGAGATTGTCCCGCGCTTGCATTTGCATGCGAGCGGGAATCTCTTCAGAAAACAATTCAAGCAACAGCTGCGCCATACCTAACCTTCAAAATCTACGATACCGGCGCCCGGTGTCCGCCCCTGGGGACTTTCCAGCCAAGCTTCCGCGCAAGCCTTTGCCAACGTTCTGACACGCAGGATATACGACTGCCTTTCCGTGACACTGATGACCCCTCGTGCATCAAGCAGATTGAAAACATGGCTCGCCTTAATGCAATGGTCATAAGCAGGAAGCGGCAATTGCGCAGCGACGAGAGACCTGCATTCAACCTCTGCATCTTCGAAGTGACGAAATAAGATGTCCGTGTCGGCGTGTTCAAAGTTGTAGGCAGAAAACTCACGCTCGCTTTGATGATAAACGTCGCCCCAAGTTACGCCGCGACCGTTGAAGTCCAAATCGTAACCGTTGTCGACGCCCTGCACATACATGGCGAGACGCTCTAGGCCGTAAGTCAGCTCACCAGACACGGGATTGCAATCAAAGCCGCCCACCTGCTGAAAATAGGTGAACTGGCTCACTTCCATTCCGTCGCACCAAACTTCCCAGCCAAGTCCCCAAGCGCCCAGTGTCGGACTTTCCCAATCATCTTCGACAAAGCGGATATCGTGATTCTTGGCATCGATTCCCAAGGCATAGAGACTCTCAAGATAGAGGTCTTGGATATTCTGCGGCGAGGGTTTGAGGATCACCTGAAACTGATAATAGTGTTGAAAGCGATTTGGATTGGCGCCGTAGCGGCCATCGGTCGGACGCCGGGACGGCTGCACATAGGCGGCATTCCATTGTTTCGGCCCCAAGGCCCGCAGAGTCGTCGCCGGATGGAAGGTCCCCGCCCCCATCTCAACATCATAAGGCTGAAGGATCACGCATCCTTGCTCAGCCCAATATTGCTGAAGCGTCAGAATCAGCCCCTGAAAGGACGTGTCTTTTTCCCGCTCGCCCACGGCATCCCCGGATTCGTTAGGTTAAAATCCCAAAACGCCGCGGGATTCGCGGCGTCTCTGCTGCTTTGTGCAGCGCAAACTAGCCGCGCACCCCAATGGAATCAAGGCGAAGTCTCCATGGCGGGGGATAAACTTAGTCGGCCTTGCCCGTGCCTTCGCCTGACCGCTCATCTGGCTTGGTCTCAGGCTCATAAATGCCGGTTTCGGGATCGCGTTTGAGTGGCTCACCCACCCCGGCGCGACGTGCCGTCGTCTTGGCCGCGATGTCTTTGACATTTTGCGCCCGGCGTTTTGCCGAATCGCCGAAGATTCGCGTGGCGACTCCAATCGCCACAATCAGGACCAGCGTCAGCAGCAGTTCATTGATACCAGGCAGCATGTCACTAAAGCCCAAATCGAGACCAGAGCAGACGGGCTTCCAGAGTAGCCAACAGGTCAGAGGACCAATCCCTGGGCAGGCCAAATCCGGTTTGGCTTAAAAGGTTATCGCCAAATCCAGAGCGCCGGCGCAGCCAGGATCCGCCGCCGCCAATGACCTTGAGTTTGACTTTTTCCCCGAACCGAGACCGCATAACTGAGCGAACGTCCCCAAGGCCGTCAATCAAGCCTAGCTTTTCGGCTTGAATACCTGTCCAAAATTCTCCGGAGAACAATTTGTCCTCGGACTCGGTGAGCAGGTCGCCGCGGCGTTCTCGGACCAATTCCTTGAAGACCTTGTGAATGTCCTGCTGCAAGACTTTCAATCTGGCGACATCCTCCGGATCTTCCGGCATAAACGCATCTAAAGTAGATTTCCGCTCACCGGCGGAATAGACCCGCCGTTCAACACCAATCTTGGCAATCAGCTCCGTAAACCCGAAACCGGCGGAGATCACACCGATCGAACCGACGACCGAACTGGCATCCGCATAGATCTCGTCGCCCGCAAGCGCGAGAAGATAGCCACCAGACGCAGCAGCATCCTCCGCAAAAGCAAATACGGGCACACCATTCTCTTCCGACAAAGCGCGAATGCGCTTGTAAATGAGTGTGGATTGAACCGGCGATCCGCCCGGAGAATTAATCACCAAGGCAACAGCCTTGGCGCCCTTAACCTTGAAGGCCTGTTCGATGGGCGCAACAACGCCGGCAAACGATATAGAACGCTGAAATCCAAAATTGACGCCGATCGGACCGACAAGACGGACGACAGGGACAATAGGCGCTTGACGACTCTTTCCTACAAACGGAACAAATCGAAGAAGTGTATCCTTATCCATGTCTGTCGCATCTCCCAGAAGCAAATCACTTGATTGAGATCGTTACTGACTCTTTTGGCCTAAAATACGTCGGTCGCTAAACACCAGAGTGCGCGCCATGAGGAAGTTCCACATCATCGCTCCGATCGCACCTGCAGCCACGCCCAACTCAAGATAAACACTAATAAAGGGCACAAAAGCAACCAACACGGCATAGATCGAATAGTTGATCAAGGCGCCGACGCCTTGAACGGCCGCATACTTCGGCAATTGAACCCGCTTCCTTTGACTGCCGTCATAGCGAAACGTGAAACGGCGGTTCATGATAAAGCCAAACAGCAAGGCCGGCGGGACGGATAGAGCGCGTCCGGTGTAAGGATCCAGTCCGAGGGTTGTAAAGACTCTCAATAGCCCGGCGTCAATGATGAATGCCACGGATCCCACAATGACGAACCGGGAAAACTGGGAAGACATTTCCTGGGCAAGAACATACTTTATGAACTGAACAAGCTTTTCCATAAAGACCACATCAATGCTCTTCCAACTCCAGCGCGCAACCATGACGTAGAATATCTTCCGCTGATTGGCTATAGCGCCGTCCATCTTCATGCATAACAATGCCTGGCAAGACGCTGATTGGTGACAATGACTCCTTTGTCGCCGAAACGATAACTCTCTTCGCTGACCGATTTTGTCTTGGCCAAACCGGCAAGACCTTTGCGCCGCCGGCCCTGCCCTTCAGACACAGTAATATGTTATCGAGACATTCGGTCCGGTGCACAACGGTAATTGTTCCCTTTGGCCTGAGCCGCCGCAGTGCAAAATCAAGCCAATCGGCAAGTTTTGCATCTTCATTGAGATGGGCAATGGATTTACCCGGCTCCGCTGCCAATGACGCCTTATCACGGTCGTAGTAAGGCGGATTCAGCATCACATGATCCCAGACGCGATCTTTAATCTGCCGCGGAGGTGACAGAATATCCCCGTGAAAAACCTCAATCCGGTCTCCTAGGCCATTTCGCATGCTGTTTTGGACAAGCAAATCAACGTAAGCCGGTTGCAACTCAAGAGCGGTGATGCGGACCTCTTCTGATCGCCTGGCAAGGCACAGCGAAGCAACGCCGACCCCTGCACCGATATCCAGCACCGTCTCGCCAGGTTGGGCCACGATACTGGCCGCCAACAGTACCGCATCGGTCCCAGCGCGATAGCCCCGCTGAGGCTGCAGGACACTCAATTTCCCGCCCAAGAATGCGTCCTCAGTCACCGGACCAGGGTCGATCGCAGGGGCGCCGGCCAGATCAATATCTGCCGAGATGCGGCCTTGTGTCTCAGCCATCAACCGGCCTCTGGGCTCTCGCCTCATCGATTAAACGCTTTGCAGCGGCCTCATCCTCGTCCAAAACCATCAATCGACGGGGTAGAACACCCAGGCTCCCCTCAACGATGCTGGTGTGCAGATCCATCACAAAAACCTCGATTCCTGCGTCATTCAGCACGTGCTGAAGATAGGAAATCAAGACAGGGTCGTTTGTTCGCAAGACCTCTTTCAAAATCTACTCCTTTGATCCTCCGCTATCTTAGCCCCAGCTTGCGCACAAAACCCACAAATTTATGATAGTCCCTGCGACGCTCGCAGGCTTGACCCTTTGAATGACGGGTCATAGTGTCATTTAAGAAAGGGGCTAGACCTAGCGTGAATATGGACCTTGTCCTCACAAAAAATGCCGAACAACTCAAACCGGCTGAACGTATCACCCCCGTAGATCACCTCACTGAATTGGTTCGAGATGATCTGACCGGCGTGAACGAGCTTATTGTGGCGCGGATGTCGAGCTCTGTTCCCATGATTCCGGCAGTCGCCGGATATTTGATCAATGCCGGCGGCAAGCGCCTGCGCCCCTTGATCACACTCGCCAGCGCGAAAATGTGCGGCTACACCGGTACCGATCATATCAAGCTGGCAGCAACGGTTGAATTCATTCACACCGCCACGTTACTCCACGACGATGTGGTTGATGAAAGCGATCTGCGGCGAGGGCTTGCGAGCGCCAACACCTTATGGGGTAACCAAGCCAGCGTCCTGGTGGGTGACTATCTTTTTAGTCGGTCTTTCAACCTTATGGTCGAAGTCGGCAATATCAAGATACTTGATATCCTCTCCAACGCCTCCAGTGTTATTGCCGAGGGAGAGGTCATGCAGCTGGCCAGTACGGCCGATTTGAACACAAAGCTGGATACTTACCTTGAGATTATTTCCTCCAAAACAGCTGCGCTCTTTGAAGCGGCAGCGCGTGTTGGCGGTGTAGTGGCCGGTGTGGACAAACCACAAGAGGGCGCTCTCATCGAATTCGGAAAAAATCTCGGCATCGCCTTTCAGCTTGTTGATGACGCTCTGGACTATTCCGGCAAACAGGCAGCGCTGGGCAAAACCATCGGTGATGATTTTCGCGAAGGCAAGATCACGATGCCGGTCGTTCTTGCCTTTGAAAAGGGCGACGAGCAGGAAAAGGTATTTTGGAAACGGGTGATTGAAGCAGACAAACAAGAAGATGGCGACTTGGAGCGCGCCATCGAATTGATGGCAAATCACCGGGCATTAGACGCGACGATGGATCTTGCAAAGGATTATGGCCGCAAAGCACGTTTGGCGCTTAAGGAGCTGCCAGAGAATGCTTACCGCGATGCACTTGACGGCATCATCAATTTCTCTATCGAACGCGACTACTGATATCCGACCCTTAAGCGGAACGAGTCGCCGTCAGTCTGTCGACAACACCCTTGCGCAGGCCCGCGCTATAGACCAAGGCAGATAGAGCCGCAAAGATAATCAGCAGACCGGCGATGATGGTCAATCGGCCCGATGGGCTGGCAAACTGAATATTAAAAGCACCGACTCCGCAAATCAGAAACAAGAAACCATAAACAAGCGTTATATGGCTGTGGGTGAAACCTAACTTTGTTCCTACCTGATATAGATGTTCGCGGTGCGCCTTCATTATATTTTGACGCCTCAATGTCCTGTACATCAGCGTGATCACAACGTCGAAGATGAAGGGCAGAAACAAGACTGGTACGACATAAATGGACAGCTGGCCGTCATCTAGCGAGGTACCGAAAACAGCCAACGAAGCAAATACGAAGCCGATAAACTGACTGCCCGTATCACCCATGAAAATTCTGCCATGCGGAAAATTGTGCACCAAGAAGCCGGGCACGGACAAAACAATGCAGAAACTACAAAGGGTAACGAAATAGGCGCCAACGACAAATGAAATGAAGCCTAGAAAGATGCCCGCGACCAAGGCTGCCACTGCAGCGATCCCATTGATGCCATCCATGAAATTGAAGGCATTCATAAAAAATACGATCCACAGAACCGTCAAGAAATAGCCCAGGAAGCCGAGATCAAACTCACCGACTCCGGGAATAAAGACAAAATCGATGCGCGCGATGTAAACGGCAAAGAAGATCGCAGCGGCGAGCTGAGCAAGCAGTTTGGAGAAAGGCAGAACTTCCCAGATATCATCGGCCAAAGCGACAAAAACGATCATTGCAGTCAGAGCAGCGTAGAGGGCAAATCGACCGACTGACATGGCGAAGACACCGGTTGCATTGTCTTGGACGAAAAATAATCCAATCAGCCCAAGAAGAAATGCAACAGCGATGGCAACACCGCCACTCTTTGGCGTTGGGTCCTTGTGACTAGATCGCGCATTGGGGATATCGGCAATATTGACACGCATCATCAATCGCGTGAGGCCCAACGACAGACAGATCATGACAAGCCCAAACACGGCCCATGTCCACGTCACCACCAAATCCGTGTCCTTTCGATCCTATCCTCTTTGAAGGCACGTTATTCTCTTATCAGAGTGCCGGCGTCAATCCACCACTGAGAATGTCTTAATCGCATCTGGTCTCGACACGCTTCAGCCGCAGATTTTGTCGGAAACAGACCGAAACAGGTGGCACCGGACCCGGACATGCGTGCGAAAGCTGCACCGCCATCCAGCAGAGCGGCTAAAACGCTGTCGATCTCAGGCAAGAATTGCTTGGCCGGAGCCTCAAGGTCATTTCGGACCGTTTGCAGAAAGGCCACCATTTCATCAAAGTCTTGAAAGTCTGTCGGCAAGGTTTTGGGCGCTAGGTTGCCGGAATTTGGCGGATGCAGGTCGAACCGATCAAAAACCTCTTTGGTCGCCACCGCTTTGCACGGATTGGCCAATACGATGTGGACGTCCGGCAATTCAGGGCCGGGCGAGAGAGTCTCCCCTATTCCGCCCATCCAAGCTGTTCTTCCATATAAACAAACCGGCACATCGGCACCAAGAGACAAGCCGATTTCTTGAAGTTCGCTCACGGAGAGGGTCAACCCCAAATAGTCGGATGCCAGCTGCAGAGTTGCGGCCGCATCGGCAGATCCGCCGCCAATGCCGGATGCGACAGGCAGTCTTTTGACCAAGGTTATTTGTAGACCCTTTGCCGGCGGCTCTGGACTGGGTGATTGATCGAGCAGGCGTGCGGCAGCTTTCCAAATAATATTGTCTTCTGGAGCGATATCCGACAATTCCGCTGCAAACGGACCGTCGATGCTCAACTCGATCTGATCAGACGCCGCAATGGTTAGCTGATCTCCTATGTCTGCAAACGCAACGAGGCTGAATAAGTCATGATAGCCGTCCGATCTTTTCGGACCCACATGCAAAAATAGATTAAGTTTGGCCGGCGCTAACATCTGTCGGGAAACACTTTCTGCAAAATGACAGAAATCTCAACCGTTCCAGGTCTTAAATGAGCCCCCGGTCCAACTTCTTTTGGATTTTCGGAATGAGATCGTCCTCAGGATTCAGGTCAAGAGACTGACGCCATTGAAATCTGGCTTCGATCCGTCGTCCCACCTTCCAATAGGCATCACCCAAATGCTCGTTGATGACCGGGTCATTCGGCTGCAAATTGACGGCCCGCTCCAGATATTCAACAGCTGCTTCATATTGGCCTTGCCGGAATAGCGCCCAGCCTAAACTGTCAACGATAAATCCGTCATCCGGGCTGAGTGAAACGGCACGCCTGATAAGGTCCGTCGCTTCCTCGTAGTTGATACCCATTTCAATCCAAGAATAGCCCAAATAATTCAGAGTCAACGGTTGATCAGGAGACAGATCAATCGCCTTCAAAAAGTCCTTCTCTGCCAAATCCCACTGCTTTGTTCTTTCATATCCAACGCCGCGCGAATAATACAAAGACCAAGCGTTTTGATCCACCGGTCCATAGAGATCGATTGCTCGGTTATAGGATTCAATCGATTCCTCATAGCGCTCGTCTCTGCGCAGCAAATCGCCCAGCGACCTTATGACATCATAGTCATCGGGCCGTGACCTGCTGAGACGTTGGAGTCTCTTAATCGCCTCATCCATCTCACCGGAGCGGTCCAGATTGATTGCCATTTGAATCTGTGCATTGCGATAGAGATCGGAACTTTTGGGAATATCCTCCAGAACGCGCAGTGCGTCTTCCCATCCGCCATTAACCTCGAACAAATCAGACAAAAGAAGCCGGGCCTCGTGAAAGTCCGGATCTAGCTCCAAAGCCAGACGCAAGTAGACGATCGGCAAATCAACATTGCGCTCTTGAGCCAAATAGGTGGCGGCGCCATAGAGTCCACTCGCCACCGCCTGCCTCGGAGAAGAGATAATGCGCTGCGGCGAACCGCCGTCATTCAACCGGTCAAGCTCTTTTTGAACGGCCTCATCGTCAAATATGGTCTCGATATAGTCTTGGTACAGGGAGCCCGCTTCACTCTCCCGGCCGTTTCGTTCCAAGAAACGCCCATAGGCACGCACCAATTGACGTGATCTGCCGCGAGAGCCTTCAAGAGCATTTAGGTAGTCCTGTTCCGCCTCATCCGACCTCTCCGCCAAATCGTTCAGAAAAGCGCGATTGCTGGCATAGAAGATATCGAAATTTGTAACGCGCGCACCGGCATCGATAGATTGAATGGCTTGATCATAGTCGCCTTCGCCCGCATGAGACCAAGCGGCGACCAAATCACGCACAAGAACCGTGATCGGACCTTTGCGGCTTTCGTCTAGGTTAAAACGCGCCAGGGCGAATTCATTCCTCTCAAATGCGTCAAGACCCAAGACAAGACGAGCCATCCTGTTCCCTGAGTCACGCTCGACAATTTCTTCCGCCATCCTTCGCGCCTGTTGAAACTGACCGTCAGCCAGTGCAAGCAGAAAAGCTCGCTCCAGAATCACGGCATTGTCCGGGTCTCTGGACAGAGCATTGCGATAAAAGACGGCCGCGCTTTTGGTATCTCGGGTCGCGCCAGCAAACCCGCCGGCGAGATAACTGCCGAACAGATTGCCTGTCATTTGAGCTGAACGCGGCGCCGAAGAAAATCCGGTCGGCATTTCCTGCGACACAGTACAGCCCGCGAATGAAAAGAAGATGAGAGACAATACGCACGAAAAGGCGAAAAAGCCCGGTCGATGTAGGCTAAATCTGGGGAACAAAGGCCGGGACATAAACTGTTTCACTCATTTCCAAATTCCGCCTTTTTGGGGCGCCGGTGGGTCACGCTATCACATATTCGGATAGTTGGGACCCCCTCCGCCTTCCGGGACAACCCAATTGATATTCTGTTCCGGGTCTTTGATGTCACATGTCTTACAATGAACGCAGTTTTGAGCGTTAATTTGAAATCTGGGATTGCCGCCGTCGTCGTCGGTCAGAACTTCGTAAACACCGGCGGGGCAATATCTTTGCGCCGGCTCATCATAATTGGGCAGGTTGGCAGAAATCGGAATCTCAGGATCCGTCAGTTTAAGGTGAATCGGCTGGTCCTCTTCATGATTGGTGCTCGACAGAAAAACGGAAGACAGTTTATCAAACGAGATGACGCCGTCGGGTTTGGGATAATCGATCGGTTGTACCTTTGACTTTGGCTTTAACGTTTCGTGATCTGCCTTGCCGTGACGCAGAGTGAATCCCAAGCCACCCGGAATCAATTGATTGACCCACATATCGAGCCCGCCAATGGCGACACCCAAGGCGGTTCCCAATTTGCTCCAGAGTGGCTTGACGTTTCTTACCCGCTTCAGATCCGTAAAGATGTGAGAGGCTTGATAGCCTTCGGCATATTCCGACAACTCGTCACGCTGGCGATTGGAGAGAATGGCGTCAAAGGCCGCCTCTGCCGCCAGCATGCCTGACTTCATAGCGTTGTGACTGCCTTTGATGCGCGGCACATTGACAAAACCCGCAGAACACCCGACCAGAGTCCCTCCTGGAAAAGTCAATTTGGGCACAGATTGCAGTCCCCCTTCGGAGATGGCCCGCGCTCCATAAGACAGTCTCTTCCCACCCTCCAAAAAGGGCCGAATATCGTCGTGATGTTTGAACCTTTGAAACTCGTCGAAGGGTGACAAATAAGGATTCTGATAGTTTAGATGGACAACGAACCCGATCGAAACCAGGTCCTCATCGAAGTGGTACATGAAGGATCCGCCACCCGTCTTGTTGTCAAGCGGCCAACCCATCGTATGAACTACCAAACCCTCTTTGTGCTGATCTTTTGGAATCTGCCACAATTCCTTCAAGCCGATGCCATATTTTTGGGGCTCTGACTCTGCGTCCAGATTGAACTTCGCAATTAGCTGTTTCGACAGCGACCCCCGAACGCCCTCTGCGAAAAATGTGTATTTGCCGTGAAGCTCAATCCCCGGCGTGAAAGATGGCTTTTGGTTGCCGTCCCGAGAGATCCCCATATCCCCTGTGGCGACACCTTTGACACGGCCCTCATCATCATAAACAACTTCGGCGGCGGCAAAACCTGGGTAAATCTCAACCCCCAAAGCCTCGGCCTGTTCGGCAAGCCAACGACAAACATTGCCAAGACTGACGACATAGTTTCCATGATTGCTCATCAATGGGGGCATCAGGAAGTTAGGAATGCGAATCTTACCGGCAGGACCCAAGTACCAGAATCGATCGTCTGTTACGGCAGTATTCAGGGGGGCGCCTCTCTCCTTCCAATCCGGAAAAAGCTCATTCATGGCAACCGGGTCCATTACGGCCCCGGACAAAATGTGTGCCCCGACTTCAGACCCCTTTTCGAGAACGCAAACACTGACTTCTTTGTCCTGTGACGCCGCAAGCTGTTTCAGACGGATCGCCGCGCTCAGGCCCGCTGGCCCGGCTCCGACAATAACCACATCAAATTCCATTGAATCGCGCTCGGCCGAGTCTTCTGTCATAATATCCCTTCAAAGTGTGTGGGAGAATTGTGGGTCTGCTTTTGCCCTTTTGCCTCTGTTATGGGTAAAATGAACGGCAAACGTCAAGCTTCCTTGACGAGCAGGCGAAAGAAGCTATGGGCAAGAATGCGGCCTTAAATCCTGATTTATCGGACCTGGAGACGTTACGGTTCTATGCTGATTGCGGCGTAGACGAGGCCATTTTGTCGTCACCGGTGAACCGCTATGACACATCGCAATCAGCAGAAACCGCAGACAATAGCCGTACACCTCAGCACAAGGCTCCGCATATTCAGGCAGCTCAACCGCTTAGTGGGGCGGCTTCTGTTGCGACGGTGAGCTCCAAAGAGTTGGCCGGGCAATGTCAATCTCTTGAAGATCTGCGCGAGGCGATTGAGGCATTCGAAGGTTGCTCATTAAAGAACACCGCAAAGAACACTGTTTTCGCTGACGGTAATCCGGAAGCGCCCATCATGTTTGTTGGTGAGGCACCCGGCCGAGACGAAGATATTCAAGGACTGCCATTCGTCGGCGCTGCCGGTCAGCTGCTCAATCGCATGCTTTCGGCCATAGGTCGTGATCGCAGCTCTGTTTACATTTCAAACATCCTCAATTGGCGCCCCCCCGGCAATCGCACGCCGACTCTCAATGAGGCCATGACCTGCCTGCCGTTTATCCGCAGGCATATCCAGCTTGCCCGACCTGAAGTTGTGGTTCTACTGGGCGGCACGTCGGCAAAGTACCTGCTCGATACCAATACGGGAATCATGAGGCTTCGCGGGAAATGGACGGAACTGATGCTGGATGATTTTGGCGAGCAGACAATTCCTGCATTGCCGACCCTTCATCCGGCTTATCTGCTGCGCCAACCTGCCCATAAGCGGTTGGCCTGGAGAGATTTTCTAGAGATTCAGGCAAAAATCAAAGAACTTGAATAGGGCTTTAACGGCCGCTTAAAAGCCTTCTGCCAAGCTCGCTGATAACTCTGGGGCCCGCAGACTTGATAGGCCAATCGCTGGCGTTTAACGTGCGCAACAGATCGACGCGGCAAGAAGAAGAGTAGACATAGAGTGAAAACGACACATCGCTTCAGCATGGCTGTCTCGCGTCAGATCACGAAGACTGTTGCCGCCCTTCTGTTGTTGCTGGGCACCCTCGGCGTTGCACAGGCCGACTCCAACCTTACCGCTCAAAAGTCGTCACCCCAATCTCGGTTGACTGCGGACTCCATTAATCCGAGCATCTTAAGTGCGTCTGATATTGATCTTTATATTCGAATCTTCGAGGTGCAGGAAAAGGGACAGTGGCAGCAAGCCGACAAGCTCATCTCACAACTTTCCGATCCCATATTGATGAGCTACGTGCAGTTCCAACGCTATATGCATCCGACCGCTTATCGATCAAAATATAATGAGCTTCGCGATTGGCTGAACAGCTACAACGATCATCCGGAAGCAAATCGAATATACAAATTGGCGGTTCGTCGAAAACCAAGCAGCGCTGCTCAACCCAAGCGCCCCCTTTCAAAAAAGTATCGGCCTGAACCCAATCGCGTTTCAAATCCGCACTTGTCGAACAATAAGCGTTCATCCAGTCAGCGCAAACGGGTCAATCAGATCAATCGATATGCCAAGTCGCTGTTGGCACGTGAGCGCCCGACGCAAACGCTAAACTACATCAAGAAGAAAGATGTCGATCGTGATCTGACGGCCGTCGAAACAGACCGAATCAAAACGTGGATTGCCCGGCAATATTTCCTGGAACGCGTCCCTAAGAAAGCCATTCCGGTCGCTCAAGAGGTGATCAATCGAAGTCGGGAAGCTCTACCTCTCGCCGATTGGATAGCAGCGCTTTCCCATTGGCAACTAAAGGACTATGAAGCCGCCGCAACGCATTTCGAGGCCTTTGCAAACGCCAAGTACAACAATTCGGCCAGCCGGTCTGCCGGAGCCTATTGGGCCGCTCGCGCACACCTTGTGACCAAAAACCCGGTAAAGGTGGCGGAGTATTTAGAAATCGCCGCCAAGGACCCATTCAATTTCTATGGCGTGTTGGCGAATCGTCAACTGGGCAACGATCATGCATATGATTGGAGCGCGCTTAAACTGTCGGCCTCTGGTTTTCGGGCCATCACCGAATACCCTTCCGTCGCACGCGCCGTTGCCTTGACGCAAATCGGACGCCAAGACTTGGCGGATGCTGAATTACGGCGCATACACGGCAGGGTAAGCTCCGACCTCGACCGCGATTTGCTCGCTTTGGCAGTTGCATTGGATTTGCCCGCTGCACAATTGCAAATCGCAGAATATGGTCAGGGTGACGGCTTTGAATCAGGTCTGTTCCCATTGCCGAAGTATGAACCGGCGGATGGCTTCGAACTCGATCGTGCGTTGATCTATGCGTTCATTCGCAAAGAAAGCAAATTCGATCCAAATGCAAAGTCTTGGGCGGGCGCGCGTGGATTGATGCAATTAATGCCGCGTACGGCAAGTTCTCTGGCTAAAGACAAGAGCCTTCGGTCCAGCAATGCAAATAAGCTGTTTGACCCAAGCTTCAATCTGAAGCTTGGACAAGACTATCTACAACAGCTCTTGAGGCGTGGCGATCCGTCCGGCAACCTTTACGCTCTTGCCGTCGCATATAATGGCGGGCCGGGCAACTTACGGAAGTGGACCAAGGAACTCAAAACCGATTCCAGTGATCCGCTGTTTTTCATTGAAAGCATCCCCTCAGGCGAGACCCGCTCTTTCATCGAGCAAGTCTTGACTAATTTATGGATCTATCGAAATCGTCTCGGCCAAAGCGCGCCCACACTTGAGGCTGCGGCCGGCGGCAAATGGCCCATTTACAGATCTGTTGAAACAGATCAAGACAGATACGCCAATCGATAAACGCTAGACGAGCGCGCTCATCACATGACCGAGAACATGAACGCTACCCTGCCCTTTCACCCTGTACGTATTGCCATTATGACGGTTTCTGACACGCGTACATTGGACGACGACAAATCCGGAAACATCCTAGTTGCACGGCTCAAAGAAGCCGGACATCACTTGGCGGATCGCGCCATCGTAAAGGATGATATTGAGACGATTGTGGGGCAACTGAAGAGTTGGATTGAAGACGCCGAGATTGACGTGGTCATTTCAACGGGGGGGACCGGTCTAACGGGCCGGGACGTTACGCCGGAAGCCTTTCAGAGCGTCTATGAAAAAGAAATCGACGGATTTGCGATTCTATTTCATCGCATTTCATTCGAGAAAATAGGAACGTCTACAGTTCAATCCCGTGCCACTGCTGGCGTTGCGGGCGGCACCTATCTTTTTGCCTTGCCGGGATCACCAGGTGCCTGCAAGGACGGATGGGACGGTATTCTCAAGCAACAATTGGACTCACGGCACCGGCCTTGCAACTTCGTCGAGATCATGCCGCGGCTGAATGAACACCTTACACGTTGATGCCGGGCCGCAGCGTTAAAACGCCTTAGCGGTGCCAAACTTGAAGCTGCAAATGGCGCATATGCTCCATATCTACGTAGTCACTCTTGGAAAACTGCTTCTCAAGCCAGCAATAAAGAACAATAAAAATATACCTTGAGCCCAATTCATCGACTTTGAACTTAGATACGCCTTCAGTGCGATTATACCAATTGTTGGGGACTACCGCATAGCTGAAGCCCCGCGAAATTGCTTTTAAGGGCAATTCAACCGTCAAATTGAACTGATACGACAACAACGGTTGCAGCCCCGCAATAACGTCGCGACTATAGAGTTTAAAGGCGTTGGTTGTATCGTTGTAACTCATCAAGAACATCGACTTGATAAAAAGATTGCCGATACGATTTAGGATCAGCTTAAACAAGGGATAGTCCTTACACTCACTATCCCGATGAAATCTTGTGCCAAAGACGCAGTCATATCCTTCCTTCCACTTGCGATAAAAGCTGACTAGGTCTTTCGGGTCGTCAGAGCCATCCGCCATGACCAGCGCAACGCACTCTCCCTTAAAAGCGGTCAATCCCACCCGCACGGCAAAACCGAAACCATTCGGCGGCTCATTGTTGATATGAGAAAGAGAGGAAAACTCGTCTTCGAGAGAGTTCAGAATTTCTTCAGTGCGATCACTGGAATTGTCATTGATGACAAGAATCTCGTGCGGAATGTCGGCCTCGCTGAGAGTCGTTTCGAAGCCGCGTATCGTCTCTTCGATGCAGCCTTCTTCATTGTGCGCCGGAATGATCACCGACAATAGATCCGGAATCGCGGCTTGCGCCCACTCCTCTAACGATTGGATCATGATTGGCATCGGCTTCGCCCCACTTCACAACAACGCAACTCTATTCTCACCGCCGCCGGCCATTACTTGCACTTCCCGAAATCAAACGCAAGAAACGCGGTTTATACGCGGCGCACAAATGCCAGGTCTCCTCCCGTATCAACATCGATCAGCTCCTCCAAACGTTTCACCCGGCGTGGACGCAATGCATGGAGCGTATCGTTATAAGTATGCGGGGTGGACCAGCGCACACCTTCAAAAAGGTCTGTTTCGGCGCGCAGTCTCTTCAAGCCTATTCCCCAATAACCTCCATCTTGGCACGGGCCGAGAACTGCATCGCTGTCACCCAAAGCGCTGAAGGCCGAGGCAACATGACGATTGGAAAGTTCTGGAATATCACTACCCACAATCAGGACAGGGCCTGCGGGAAACCATCTGAAAACAGCTTCAAGCCGCGCCCCCAAGTCACCGCCGCCTTGGGGGATACGCATAACCGTTTCTGGCCAGATCTCACGCCAGGATCCATGGCATGACGCTGCGTGATCGGGCGCAACTGCCAAATATGTTTCCCAGCGCGGATCACGCGACAAGTCGGCAATGACTCTCATCGAGGTCGCGCGATACCATGATGTTGCGCGGACCGAACCGATGTCACTCGCCAACCGCGTCTTGACCCGCCCCATTTCAGGGGCTTTCGCAAAAATAACCAAACGCCGTCTGTATACAGAAGAAAGTTTAGCCATATAGCTTCGCCAAAATACGCGGCGGAACCTTGAGAAAATATAAGAACAGCAGCGACATATTCTTGATCGGCTGAAGAAGAAAACCATTCCTACGAAAACGCCGGGCACTGGTAATCGCCTGACTTTTAAAATAGGCAAGACGGCTACGTCCCAAGCGTTTGACTAAGCCGACATCTTCCATCAATGGCACATCCTCAAAACCACCAACATTGTTGTAAAGATGACGGCTGATCAACAAACCCTGGTCGCCGTAAGGCAGCGAAAATAGCCAGCAGCGAAATCGCACCAAGGATTCAAGTCGTCGCGCCTTGGCGGAATAGTCATCTACTGCAAATCTAAAAACCCCCGCCTTTTGATCGCCTGTCCGCTCGACATATTCTATGAAGGCGCGGACCTCGCGTTCCCAACCGTCTTGCAGAATCGTATCGGCATGCAAGAACAGCAGCCAGGGGCTTTTGGCGCGGCCGGCGCCCGTCGCCAGCTGGCGTCCCCGTCCCCGCGCCGACTGAACCCAGGTCGCCCCGGAGGCGTCCACAACCACATGGGTCGCGTCGGACGACCCGCCATCCACAATAATGACCTCACGCACGAGTTCTTCGGCCGCAGCACTGACCAAGCAGGCAAGCGTTTTGGCCAATGTCGCCTCGGCATTGAGCGTCGGAATCACCACACTAATCATGGGGCTCCTTAGACCACGGCCGGGGCCCTGAGGCTAGCCCGACGAGACTCATGAATGTTCTTGTTATGTTCTAATTGTCTGATATAGTTCTGACCATGACCAGAATGACCCCCCACACCCGCTCAATCGATCGAAATCATGTCGTCCATCGCCATGGCCGGGGCGCGACCAGCAATGTTTCCGGCCGATTTGAGAGCGAAAAGCGAAGCGCATTTGACGACGGATGGGAGAGCCTTGGACCGGAACCGGTGCAAACCCATGTGACAGAGGAAACGCCGAGATCGATTATCACGACAAATAGATCGCCGGATATATCCTTTGATCAGTCCATCAATCCTTATCGCGGCTGTGAGCATGGGTGTTCGTATTGTTTTGCCCGCCCAACCCACGCCTTTATGGGTCTATCCCCGGGTCTTGATTTTGAGCGGCGTCTTTTTGCCAAACCTAAAGCAGCTGAATTGCTGCGCGAAGAGCTGCAATCTCGCGCTTATGTGCCCAAAGTGATTGCCATTGGCACCAATACCGACCCCTATCAGCCCATCGAGCGCGACTACCAAATTACGCGCAGCGTTTTGAAAGTGTTGGCGGAGTTCAATCACCCGGTTGCCATTGTGACAAAATCGCATTTGGTCACGCGGGATATCGATATCTTGGCGCCTATGGCCCGCAAGAATCTGGCGAAGGTTTGCTTGTCCGTGACAACCCTCGACGCCAAATTGGCGAGAGCCATGGAACCGCGCGCGTCGACTCCTTTGCGCAGATTGTCGGCCATTCGTCAGTTGACCGAAGCCGGTATTCCGACGGGCATCATGATGGCGCCGGTGATACCGGCGCTGAATGAGGCGGAGATTGAGTCTGTTTTGGAGAGTTGCGCAGAAGCCGGCGCCTTATCGGCAGGGTATATTATGCTGCGCTTACCTCTGGAGGTGCGTCACCTCTTCAAAGATTGGATCGAAGCCCTAATGCCTAATCGGGCCTCACACATTATGCGCTTAGTTGAGGACACGCGGGGCGGCAAAGCCTATGAGTCTGAGTGGGGTTTGCGCATGCGTGGACGCGGTGCCTATGCCAAGATGATCAAGGATCGGTTTCATGCCGCGTCAAAGCGTTTGGGATTGAACGCCAATCGGTTGGATTTAGATACCAGTCAGTTCAGGTCCATTGCCGAGAAAGATGGCCAGTTGAGACTGTTCTGATAGGCTGAGCGCCGAAGAATCAGATGACAGGCCATGCACCATGCCCCGAATGTCACAGGCGCCCCGCCCTACATTTGAATTGGAAGAAATGTGCAGGTCGGAGGGGTTTCAGACCGTTGCCGGCATTGATGAAGCCGGGCGCGGCCCCTGGGCCGGCCCGGTCGTGGCCGCCGCAGTGATTTTGGATCCCGACGACATGCCCGGCGGCCTCAACGATTCAAAAAAGCTCTCTGAAAAATCGCGCATAAGACTCTATGATGAGATTTCGGCAACCTCGGATGTCGGTGTCGGCTTGGCAGATCCGAAGGAAATTGATGCGTACAATATTCTGCAGGCAACGTTTCTCGCCATGCAGCGCGCCATCGCTAATCTTGCAGCAGACCCGGACATGGCCCTCGTGGACGGTAAATTACTGCCGGACCTACCCTGCGCCGGACAAGCCATTGTCAAAGGAGACGGCCGCTCCGTTTCCATCGCAGCGGCCTCAATTATCGCCAAGGTCACGCGGGACCGGATCATGTCAGATTTGGCGGTTGAATTTCCCGATTACGGCTGGGACCGGAACAAAGGCTACGGCACCAAGGACCATCAGAACGGTCTGGCCTTGGCCGGTATAACCCCACATCATCGGCGCAGCTTTAAGCCCATCCACAAGATATTGTGTCTTAGTGAATCTTAAGACTCGCCGTTAACTTATTGATTCCAAAAAACTATTGACCGCAGGACTCCGCTGACTCATGATCGCGCCGAAATCAAATCGGGGGCGATCATGGCCGGCAGAAAATCAAAACAAACTCCGCACGCACTGAACAAATATCTGGACTCAATTGTCGAGGGAGACTGCCTCTCCAGCTTGCGCCAATTGCCAGACGAGAGTGTCGATCTTGTCTTTGCCGATCCGCCCTACAACCTTCAGCTGGAAGGAGACCTGCGCCGGCCAAACAATTCGAAGGTCAATGGCGTCGACGATGCATGGGACAAGTTTGATAGCTTCAAAACCTATGATGACTTCACCCGCGCTTGGTTGGGGGAATGCAAAAGGATCCTCAAACCCACCGGAACGCTTTGGGTGATTGGCAGCTATCACAACATTTTCCGCGTTGGCGCTGTGCTGCAGGATCTCGATTATTGGATTCTGAATGACATCATTTGGCGTAAAACCAATCCCATGCCCAACTTCCGGGGCACGCGGTTCACAAACGCCCATGAAACCTTGATTTGGGTCGCCAGAGACTCCAACCAGAAAAAATACACCTTCAACTACAACGCCATGAAGATGCTGAATGACGAGCTTCAGATGCGCTCCGATTGGACGCTACCGCTTTGCACCGGCCAGGAGAGGCTCAAAAACGGCAAAGGCGACAAAGCGCATCCGACACAAAAACCCGAGAGCCTTTTGCACCGAGTGATCCTATCGTCGTCCAATCCGGGAGATGTCGTATTGGATCCCTTCTTCGGCACCGGCACCACAGGCGCCGTCGCCAAGAAACTGGGACGCCACTATATCGGACTGGAACGCGAGCAAGACTACATCAAAGTCGCCAAGAAACGCCTCAGCCAAGTCTTGCCGACAGCGGCGGAAGATTTGGAAGTCACGCAGTCAAAGCGTGCTGAACCCCGCATCCCGTTCGGCACCATTGTGGAACGGGGACTGCTTGAACCCGGCACAAAACTCTACGATCCGCGCAAGAGATATGCAGCGCGGGTTCGCGCCGACGGCAGCCTGGTTTGTGCCGACGCAACCGGGTCGATCCACAAAATCGGTGCTCATGTTCAAGGTCTTGATGCCTGCAACGGTTGGACGTTCTGGCATTTTGAAGCAGAGCGCAAACTCAAGCCGATTGACTTGCTGCGCCAGCAAGTGCGGGCAGAGATGAAAACCAGCTAGACCTCACATTCGGCAAATCGAGACACCGCCATCCACCAATATCGCAGCCCCAGTGATAAAGCTGGAGGCATCCGACGCCAGGTGCAGCACAGACCCGGCGATTTCTTCCGGCGAAGCCATGCGTTTGAGTGCATGAAGATTCTCGACAAAGGCTCTGGAATCCGGCGTATCGGCGGCAGCGCGTCCCATCTCCGTATCCGTACCGCCCGGTAGTACCGCATTGACCCGAATGTTCTGGGGACCAAATTCAACCGCAAGCACCTGCGTCAAACCGATCAACCCGGCTTTGCTGGCGGCGTAGGCTGCCATCTCCGGCAAACCCGCTGTGTATCCAACAAAACTTGAGTTGAAGATGACGGAACCGCCGCCGCGATTGACCATGGCCGCTATTTGATGTTTGGCCCCCAGAAATGCGCCGGTCAGATTGACCTCAAGGGTGTCATGCCACCCGGCCACACTGAGATCGCAGACAGATCCCAATTCTCCCAAAATGCCCGCATTATTGAAGGCAACATCCAAACCGCCAAACTCGCCGACGGCAAGCTCGACCAAATCTTTGGCATATTGCTCCCGCTGCACATGTCCGGACAATGCGACGGCACTCCCGCCGCCCTTGGCAATCTCTGTCACCAATAGGTCCAGCTCTTGTTGGCGACGCGCGCCGACAACGACTTTGGCACCTTCCGCTGCAAAAAGCTTTGCAGCCGCCCGGCCGATACCGGAACTCGCGCCGGTGACGATGGCCACCTTATCTCTTAGAACAGTCATGATTTGCTCCCAACCCATTCTCTTGAATCAAAATCTGTGTTGGAATCAAACCTAGGGAGCGTGCCGAAAGTCCTCCACCCGATTCATGTTACATCTGAAGTGGTGAACACGCCGGACTGAAAACGTTCTATTTTTGGCCGCCATGAGAATTGGGATCTCGCAAGGTAGCGGACCTATTCGTCGAGCGATGCCCTTGCGTGACGAATGATTTTTTTCATCACCGTCGGCAAAGCTTGATCGTCCAGATCCTTAAGCGCCACCCATTCGCCTTTGGCCTTCGCCTTGCCGCTCATGGTGGCTGTGTAAACGGATAGCTGAAGATGAAAATGGGTGAATGTGTGTTCAACCAATCCATCCTGGCGTTGCCATGATGATTTGACCGGCGCATGGGACAACACCTCGTCACCATCCACCTCCCCGTCTTTAGTCCATTCGCTGGACGGCACCTCCATCATGCCGCCCAACAAACCTTTAGGGGGGCGACGGCGCAGCAAGACGGCGCCGTCCTTGCGCTGCAGCCAAAAGGCTGCTCCCCGCCGGGTCGGACGCGGCACTTTCTTGGCCTTCGTCGGTAATTCTTCTGCGATACCCTTTCTGCGGGCTTCGCAAAATTGCTCGAGAGGACATAACAGGCAACTGGGCTTGCGGGGCGTGCAGATGGTTGCGCCCAGATCCATCAGGGCTTGTGCATAGTCGCCCGGCCGATTGGATGGCACAAAATCCGCTGCGTAGGATTTGAGTTTGCTTTTGATTTCCGGCAGCGGCTCGGTAAAAGCCCCCAGGCGCGCCATGACTCTTTCCACATTACCGTCAACCACATTGGCGGGCCGGTCAAAGGCAATCGCCGCAATGGCCGCCGCCGTATAGGGCCCGATGCCAGGAAGCGTCAGAAGCTCCGCTTCAGTTTCGGGGAAACGTCCCCGGTGTTCTGCCATCACGACGCCGGCACATTTGTGAAGGTTGCGCGCCCGTGAGTAATATCCAAGTCCGGCCCAAGCCGTCAGCACATCATCAAGCGATGCCTGAGCGAGGTCTTTCAACTGGGGCCATTTATTGAGAAATTTCTCGTAGTAAGGACCGACGGTCGCCACGGTCGTCTGCTGCAACATGATCTCCGACAACCACACATGATAGGGCGCGGCTGGTCCGGATTTCGATCGCCACAGCAGGTCCCGGCCATGGCGATCATACCAAGCAAGCAGGGGCGAGGCGATTAACCGGGAAGACTTTTGATTTTTGGTGGACGCGTCCAAAAGGCAATCCTTGTAAGGCGCAAACGCCGATTGAGTCTCGTTTCAAGGCAACACTTATGTCATCTTGCAAATATGGCTCAAGACAAACCGACACAGGCGCCGGGTCATTTGATGACAAGGCGGATCCTCAACAGCGACCCGGCGTCCTTCGGCTCAACACGGCCGGCCCGCATGGCACCGCCCCGGGTTGGACGATATGTCCCCAAAATCGCAAAAGTGGCCTTTAAGAAATATGGCTTCGCAGAACCCCATATTTTGAATTATTGGACGGACATCGTCGGCAAAAAGCTCGCCAAGTTCGCTGAGCCGGTAAAACTCAGTGGTGTCCGCGGCAACGATGAAGCGGCGGTGCTGACCATTCGGGTTTATGGTCCGGCAGCCCTGGAGCTACAGCATCGGGAGCCTCAAATCATCCAGAGGATCAATACCTATTATGGTTATCGCGCGGTTGGCCGCTTGCGCATGATCCAGGGCACCAGAGAACGCCAACGCTGAACAGGTGTAATCTTATTGAGCCCAAGAGACCGGCCCCCTATAGTTGGCGCCATTCTGAGACATTTTGAGTGAGGTAGATTGACGTGCCGTTTTCCATTCCATCCAAGTTGTTTGCCATGATTGCCCTGAGCGGTGCGCTGGCCCTGTCTGCGTGCGGAGAAGGTACAGATTCCGCCTCGGGCACTCAGGGAGTCGGCAGCGACCTCGCCTCCAAGATTGAGACCGATCGCTCCATTGGGGACCCGAACGCGCCGATCACGATGATCGAATATGCCTCACTCACCTGCCCCGCCTGCGCCGGCTTCCATATCGCCGTTTATCCGAAGCTGAAAGAGGAATATATCGACACGGGCAAGGTCCACTTTATTTTCCGTGAGTTTCCCACACCGCCGGTCGACCGCGCCTATGCCGGATTCATGTTGGCCCGCTGCATGCCGGAAGACCGCTATTTCGGCTTCATTGACGTGTTGTTTAAACAGCAAGCAACCTGGGTCGGCGCACAGGATTCCGCTGCCGAGTTGCTCAAAATCGGGCGGATGGGCGGCATGAATGCCGAGCAGTTTAATGACTGCATGCAAAATCAAGAGGAAATCGACCGCATCGAAAAGGTCGTTGAAGACGGCCAGAACGTCTTTGGCATCAGTGCAACGCCGACGTTTGTCATCAACGGCACGACCTATGCTGGACGCTCATTCGAAGACTTTCAGCAGGTGCTCGATCCCCTCCTCCCTGAATAGGGAAACTTAACTCTTCCCATTCTGCGAATCCTGCTAGGTCTATGGACTTAGCTATTTGCGAATTGTTTTCACAGATCGAGGGTGCCTGGTGAGAATCGAACGGCTTCGCCTTTCCGGCTTCAAATCATTCGTCGACAATACCGATTTTCTGGTGGAACACGGCCTGACCGGCATCGTGGGCCCCAATGGCTGCGGTAAATCCAACATTCTGGAAGGGCTGCGCTGGGTCATGGGGGCCACCTCCGCTAAAGCCTTGCGGGGCAAGGGGATGGAAGATGTCATCTTCGCCGGGACGTCCGGACGGCCGGCGCGCAATATGGCTGAAGTGACGTTATGGCTGGATAATTCAGACCGCACAGCGCCATCGATTTTCAACGATTCCGATGAATTGGAAGTGACTCGCCGCATCGAAAGAGACGCCGGATCCGCATACAAAATCAATGGTAAGGACGTACGTCAGCGGGATGTCCAGCTGCTCTTTGCCGATGCCTCAACCGGCGCCAATTCCCCGGCTCTCGTCCGTCAGGGCCAGATCTCCGAGCTGATTAACGCCAAACCGGAAAATCGCAGAAAGCTTTTAGAGGAAGCTGCCGGGATATCCGGTCTCCATACCCGTCGTCATGAAGCCGAACTGCGGCTCAAAGGCGCCGAAACCAATTTGACCCGGGTTGAGGATGTAGAACAGCAACTTGAAGAACAGCTCGCCAGCCTCAAGAAGCAGTCGCGGCAAGCCACCCGATACAAGAATCTCTCCGGCCACATTAGACGCGCCGAAGCCCTCGGCCTCTACTTGCGCTGGACCCAGGCCATTGAATCGGTCACCGATTCCCAAAGCAAAGCAGGCGAGATTGAGCTCGTCGTTGAGAACCGCACAAAAGAGACGACTCAAGCTTCCGCCGCTCAAGCGGAAGCCGCATCAAAACTGCCGCCCTTGCGCGAGGACGAAGCGCGCGCCGCGGCGGCCGTTCAGCGTTTAAACGTCGAGCGCGACAATCTCGATCGCGAAGAAGAACGCGCAAAAGCCCAAGCGGATATCCTCACATCACGATTGACCCAAATCGGCCAAGATATTGAACGGGAAGAGCTTTTGATTTCAGATGCCAAGGACATGTTGGCCCGTTTAACGGAGGAAAAAAGCGGGCTGGAATCCAAACAAGCTTCGCAGCAACACGAACTGGAAACCGCTGAGCGCAGCGCAAAGGACGCGCAATCGAGGCTGTCGGAAGCGGAATCTCAATTGGATGACCTGACGCAAAAAGCCGCCAGTCTCAGAGCTCAACACGGCAATTTGTCTTCCAGCTTGTCGGACTCCACGTCCGGTCAAGAGTCGCTGCAGACAGAATTGAATGAGACTCGGCGTGAACGGGATGAGCTCTTGGAGAATGCTCAAGATCTGTCGCGCAATGCAGAACTTGCCGCCGCCATTGCTGTCGCCCAATCGGATGCCAATGACGCGGAAGATTTGGCGCGCGATGCCGACGCGGCTCGTCTGACGGCGATCCAAAACGAAAAATCGGCTCGGGCCCCCTTGCAAGAAGCCGAGCGCGAACTCAACAAGCTGAAGGGTGAGGCCAAGGCTTTGTCATCGGTCTTGAAAGTGAATGAAGCCAGCCTTTGGCCGCCGGTCATTGATGCGCTGAGTGTCACACCCGGATATGAGACTGCCTTGGGCGCGGCCTTAGGCGATGATTTAGATGCGCCAACCGACGATGCAGCGCCGGTCCATTGGAACGACCTGTTCGGCGAGGCTCGCGGCAGTCAGCCCTTGCCCGAGGGAGCAACCCGTCTCGGCGATTATGTCCAAGGCCCCGCTCAACTGAAAAGACGACTCAATCAAATTGGGGTCGTTGCCTCTAAAGAGGACGGTCAAAAACTGAGCCGCGATCTTGCTGTCGGGCAACGCCTGGTCACGCGCCAAGGCGACCTGTGGCGCTGGGATGGCCTGACCGCATCGGCCGAAGCTGAAACAGCTGCCGCAACCCGTTTGGCACAGCGCAATCGCCTGGCCGAGCTTGACGAGGATATTGCCTCCAGATCCTTACGGGTTCGCGAGCTGCAAGAGGCTTTTGACGCGGCCGCAAGATCGGCGGCGGAGAAAGCCGAAGCGGAAGAAAAAGCCAGAGCCGCCTGGCGCGCCGCTCAAGTGGCCTTGTCCGAAGCCCGGGACCAACATTCGGCCTTGGACAAAGCCAATGCGGAAACCAAAGCAAGATTGGTCGCCTTGGAAGAAGCCGATAAGCGCATTGAGAACGATCTTGCCGGTATGCGAGCGCGCGTTGAGCGCATTCGAACAGAAATCGCCGAACTGCCAGATACGTCGGCCTTGGACGCCAAAGTCACGGAACAAAAATCGACCGTCTCGGATCTTCGGACCCAGTTGTCGGAAGCCCAGGCATCGTTCGAAGGCCAGCGTCGGGAAGCCGCCTTGCGGGCGGACCGTCTGGCCTCCATCGGTAAGGAACACGCGGAGTGGACCTCGCGCATCGAAAACGCCGCTGGACATATTGAAGATTTGAATGGCCGCCGCGTCTCAACCAACACCGATTTAGAAGAAGTGCAAAAAATCCCCGCCGAGATCGAGGGCAAGCGCCATATCTTGCTCGACAAAATTGGTGAAGCCGAAGGCAAACGCAGCATTGCGGCAGATGCGCTGGCCCTGGCTGAAACCGCCCTCAAGGGCTGTGATGACGTACTCCGGGAACGCCAAGAACAATTGAGCAGCGCCCGGGAAGAGCGCGCGCGCATCGATGCGGTGCTGCAAGCGGCCAAAGAGCGTGTGGACGAAGTGCGCGACCGTGTCCGCGAAACCCTCGATTGCACGCCGGACGATCTATTTGAGAAAGCCGAGCTGAAAGAAGGCGAAGATCTGCCCTCTTTAGAGCAGATCGACACCAAGCTGGAGCGCTTGAAGCGGGAACGCGAGAATATGGGTGCGGTTAACCTGCGCGCCGAAGAAGAAGCCTCGGAAATCAGGGAGCGCCTCGAAGAACTCCAAACCGAGCGCGGCGAGCTGGAAGAAGCCATCAATAAACTACGCCGTTCTATTTCGGATTTGAACCGCGAAGGCCGCGAGCGATTGCTGCAAGCATTCGAAAGCGTCAATTTGGAATTCGGACGCCTCTTCTCAGTCTTGTTTGACGGGGGAGAAGCCCATCTCCGGCTCACCGAATCAGACGACCCTCTCTCCGCGGGACTAGAGATCTTTGCCAGACCCCCAGGCAAGCGCATGCAGAATATGTCGCTTATGTCGGGCGGTGAGCAGGCCTTGACGGCGACCGCCTTGATTTTTGCGGTCTTTCTGGCCAACCCGGCTCCCATTTGCTTCCTCGATGAGGTGGATGCGCCGCTGGACGACGCCAATATTGAGCGCTTTTGCGACTTGCTGGACGAAATGATCAACTCGACGGACACCAAATTTGTGGTGATCACTCACCACGCGCTGACGATGTCCCGTATGAACCGTTTGTACGGTGTGACTATGGCCGAAAGAGGCATCAGCCAATTGGTGTCAGTGGATTTAACCGCGGTGGAAGACCTTCGCGCGGCAGGTTGACGCAAAGACAATCCTTATTTGTCTTTATCATTAGAAAACAAAGACTTAAGTGTCACATGAGTCTGCTTGACAGTGACAAACCCTGCGTTTAGGTTGCGCGCGGCTTATGACCAAGGGAGTCGCCAATTTCGGCGTTTCGAAAGCCGTGACATCCCAAGGAGCAGGCCGTGTCGAATAAGGAAGGCATATCGTCCAAACTCTCAGACCTTGAGGACCTAGACAAACGATTACGCGACGCCCGGGGCAATGAGAAAGGCGCGCATGATCAGACTGGTCGTGGAACCGCTATGGGAATCGCCATGCGTTTTGCGAGCGAATTGGTCGCAGGACTATTGGTCGGATTGGCAATTGGGTGGTCGTTGGATACCTGGCTCGATACGGCGCCGATTTTTATATTGGTGTTCTTTGTTTTGGGCATGGCCGCAGGAATTTTAAACGTGGTGCGCACGTCTCAACGTCTCAATGCAGAGCAAGCCGAAGCGGAAAAAGCGGCAAGCCAAGAACGCAAAGACGATTGAGATTGGGAAATCAGGATCGAAAGATCCGGCAAATGTTAAGGGGATAGATCGTGGCCCAAGCCGGCGAAAGCCCGATGAAACAATTCGAGATCACTCGGCTGATCGACATCAATATCGGCGGGGTCGACGCGTCATTTACCAATGCAAGCTTGTGGATGGTCGTCGCCATTCTCGGCATCACCCTTTTCACCACCATTGCTATGAGCGGACGCGCCTTGGTACCGGGTCGAATGCAGTCGATGGCGGAGCTGTCCTACGAATTTGTCGCTAATATGTTACGTGAGAATGTCGGTTCCGAAGGGATGAAATACTTCCCCTTCGTCTTCACCCTTTTCATGTTCATTCTCTTTTGCAACATGCTGGGCATGATTCCCGGCTCGTTCACGGTGACCAGCCATATCATCGTCACCTTCGCCATGGCCTTTTTCATTTTCCTGGCCGTGACCATTATCGGCTTTGCCATCCACGGGCTCGGGTTTCTGAAGCTGTTTGTGCCCTCGGGCATTCCCGTCGTTTTGGTGCCGCTCTTGGTGGTGATTGAGGTGATCTCGTATTTGACCCGGCCGATCAGCCTGTCGGTTCGTCTCTTTGCGAACATGCTGGCGGGTCACACAATGCTCAAAGTCTTTGGCGGCTTCGTCGTCGCCTTGGGCGCATTCGGTGTCGTGCCGCTTCTGTTTATGGTTGCGCTCACCGGATTGGAATTCTTGGTGGCCTTCTTACAGGCTTACGTTTTCGCGATCTTGACCTGTATCTATCTCAATGACGCGATCCATTTGCACTAAGTGAACATCATCAATTGTAGTTTTTTAAGTTTCATCGAACACACACATCTTAAGGAGAAATTCTCATGGACGTCGAAGCAGCTCGCATGATTGGTGCAGGTCTGGCCGCTATTGCATTGGCAGGTGCCGGTGTCGGCATTGGCCACATCTTCGGAAACTACTTAAACGGCGCTCTGCGCAATCCTGGTGCCGCTCAAGGCCAATACACGAACCTGCTGCTGGGCTTTGCGCTTGCTGAAGCCACAGGCCTGTTCGGTCTCGTTGTCGCCTTTATCATTCTGTTCGGTTAATCGAACGCGATCCGGAGACGCCCAAGGGCGCAATCCGGTTCTTATTTGAACGATCCTGCCTGAGCGCTGCGCTCAGACAGATGCGAGGGTGATATGGCAGATACCGATGGTCAATTGATCGAAGGCGTCGAGACAGCCGCGCCGGAATCAAGCGGCTTACCTCAATTGGCCGCTGATGATTGGGCGCCACAACTGGTTTGGTTGCTGATCTCGTTTGTTTTTCTTTATGTCATGATGTCGCGCGTCGCACTTCCCAAGATTGGCTTAGTCATTGAGGAAAGACGCGACAAGATTGCTGACGACTTGGACAGGGCGGCAGAGCTGAAGCAAGAGGCCGAAGATGCGTTGACGGCCTATGAACAAGCGCTGACAGAAGCACGCAACAAGGCGCTCGGTATTGCCGGCGAAACGCGCGACCGTGTAAAGGCAGAAACAGATCAGTTGAAAGCGGAGACCGATGCCAAGATCAATGCCCGGATCGCAGAAGCCGAGGCAAAGATTAAGGCCGCGAAGGAAGACGCTCTTTCCAACGTCCAGTCCATTGCCGCAGGAACGGCCCAAGTGATTGTTGCAAAATTGGTGGGCAAGGATATCGATGACGCAACCGCAAATTCGGCGGTCGCTGCGGAATTGAAGAACAGCTAAGGCCGAAGGATCGGAACAATGGAAATTTTCTCAAATGTGACGTTCTGGGTCTTCGTTTCCCTGGTGATGTTTTTCGCACTGCTGATTTACTTGAAAGTGCCCGCGATGGTCACCGGCATGTTGGATGAGCGTGCCGAGAATATTCGCAAGGAAATTGAAGAAGCCGCGGCCTTGCGCGAGGAAGCGCAAAAGCTGCTGGCAGAGTATCAGCGCAAGCAGCAAGAAGCCGAAAAAGAAGCTGAGGAAATTGTTGCCCAGGCCAAAGAAGAGGCCCAGCGACTCAAAGTAGAAACGGAGAAGGCGCTCGAAGAACAGATCGAACGCCGGACCAAATTGGCCGAAGACAAGATTGCCCAAGCCGAAGTGCAAGCCTTGGCAGATGTCAAAGAGATTGCCGCAACAGCAGCCGCAGGCGCCGCACGGAAACTTCTGAAAGAATCTCTGGACGACAGCGCCGCCAACAAGCTGATCGATGACAGCTTGGGCGAAGTGAAATCAAAGCTTCACTAAGAAGAATTTCTGAGTAGATTTGAAAAGGCGAGGACACTAGTCCTCGCCTTTTTTTGTTCACGTTAAACGTCATCCCGGACAGTGAGCGAAGCGAACGTGATCCGGGATCCATCGGCCGAGCGATGAGCGAGGCCCAATCAATATTCATCTATTGCACGCCCATTGGCGTGCGATGGATTCCGGCTTTCGCCGGAATGACCGCAAAGAATTGATCTCAAGTCAGCGAGGTGCAGAAGCGCTGAATACGCTCACAAGCCTCAGTCAGCGCTTCCGTCGAGGTGGCATAGGAAATGCGGAAATGAGGTGAAAGGCCGAAGGCCTCACCATGAACCACCGCAACCGCTTCCGATTCGAGCAATGCCGAAGCAAAATCGCCATCGGACTCAATGACTTTTCCTTCCGGTGTTTTCTTGCCGATACAGCCGGCACAACTTGGGTAGACGTAGAATGCCCCTTCCGGTGTCGGACAATTGATGCCGGTCGCCTGATTGAGCATCGAGACCACCAGATCGCGGCGGCCCTTAAAGACATCGCAGCGCTCTTTCATAAAGTCTTGGGGACCGTTTAAAGCTTCGACTGCCGCCCACTGGCTGATGGATGTGGGATTGGACGTGGATTGAGACTGCACCTTGCCCATGGCTTTGATCAAGATTTCAGGGCCCGCAGCATAGCCAATACGCCATCCTGTCATGGCATAGGCTTTGGAGACACCGTTCATGGTGAGCGTCCGGTCATAAAGCGCGGGCTCCACCTGGGCGGGGGTCCAGAAGTCAAAATCGTCATAGACCAAATGCTCATACATATCGTCGGTCAAGATCCAGACCTGCGGATGTTTGACCAACACGTCGGTCAGTTTCTTCAATTCGTCCCGCGTATAGGCCGCGCCGGAGGGGTTGGACGGATGATTAAAGATCAGCCATTTGGTTTTCGGCGTGATGGCCGCTTCCAATGCCTCCGCCGTCAGCTTGAAATTGGTCTCAATGGTCGCTTCGGCGATCACCGGTGTCCCACCCGCCAGCAACACCATATCCGGATAAGACACCCAATAGGGCGAGGGAATCACCACTTCGTCGCCGGGATTCAAGGTCGCCACCATGGCATTATAGATGATCGGTTTGCCGCCCGGGGCCACTGTTACCTGAGAGGTCTGGTAGTCGAGATCATTGTCCCGCTTGAACTTGGCGCAGATCGCCTGTTTCAGCTCTGGGATACCGTCAACGGCCGTGTATTTGGTCTCGCCGCGCTGGATCGCCTCAATGGCTGCTTGTTTGATGTTGTCCGGCGTATCGAAATCCGGCTCACCGGCGCCTAACCCAATCACATCGACACCTTGGGCTTTCAACTCGCGGGCCTTTTGCGTGACCGCAATCGTGGGGGACGGCTGAATACGATTGAGTGCGTCTGCAACAATATTGGGCTCCGATGCCATCGGATCGACTCCTAGAATGATGAACCTGTTTTGAAGTGCCGTATCGGATCCGGACGGAGCCGTTAGACTTCGGCGCAACCTAATCCCCGCACCGTGTCAGTGCAAGACTTTGATCACCAGGACGCCCAATCAGGTGACGAAATTTTGTACTGCCTGAAGTCCCTGCTAGACATATGAATAAATGGACCGTCCAAAACCGGGGAGCTCTCCAATGGCCCAACATCATGATCGGATTTTTGCACCGGAAGGGCATGAACTGAAGAGGCGAAGCTTCCTCACCGGCGGGGCCGCATGCCTCCTGTCCGCGGCCTTCCCAATCGGCAGCGCCCTGGCCCAATTCGCTGGGCCCGCGCGTTATAGCGCCCTGGCACTGCAGACCGTGTGTGACGCCGTCAATCAGGACTCAAATGTTGACGACGCCCGAGCGCGCATGGATCGCGCCATCAACCGCGTCCGCGGTCAAATCAGCGTCGCCAAAGGCTTTTTCAAGGGTTTCAACGGCTATGATTTGAAACTGGTGGTTCTGCCTGAGTATTGGATGACAGGCTTTCCGCTCGGCGAGACGCGAGAGGAATGGCGGGTCAAGGCCGCGATCCCCATGACCGGCGAATTTCCCGACAAGCTGTCCGCCATGGCCCAAGGGCTCGGGATCTTTTTGTGTTCAAATCATTATGAGACCGATCCCAATTTTCCCGAGCTCTATTTCCAATCCAATGTGGTTTACGGACCCAATGGGGACGTTGTGCTGCGCTACCGCCGCATGATCTCACTTTATACGCCCAGCCCTTATGATGTTTGGGACGCCTATCTGGATGTTTATGGCGCCGACGCGGTGTTTCCCGTTGCCGATACGGAGATCGGCAAGCTCTTTACCGTCGCCAGCGAAGAAATTCTGTACCCGGAAATTGCCCGTATGGGCGTATTCAAAGGTGGCGAAGTGATTTTGCATCCCACCAGTGAAGTCGGTTCGCCGACCTTGACGCCGAAGCATATTGCCAAGAAAGCCCGGGCCGTTGAAAATATGGCCTATGTAGTCTCCGCCAATTCGGCAGAGATCATCGGCACGCCGGTCCCCAGCGCCTCAACAGACGGTATGTCGATCGTACTTGATTGGTACGGCCGGACCTTGGCCGAAGCCGGCACCGGCGAAAGTATGAATGCCAATGCGGTCCTTGATATTGCGGACCTACGTGAAGGGCGCAGCAAAACCGGTATGACCAATTTGATTTCGCGCTTGCCGCTCGATGCTTTTGAAGGCGCCTATGCGGGCACAACCCTCGCCCCGGCCAACCGGTCGCCTGACGGAAAAATGATTGAGCGCGACGAAGCCATTCAAGGACAACAAGCGGTCATCGACCGTCTGCGTAAAGACGGCCTGTTAAAGTAAACGCCGGACCTGGACATTGCTTCGCGCTTTGGCGGCCACATAATGGCCCCAAAGACTCCACGAAATGTCATCATTTCAATCCCATTCGGGCCGCATTCAGACCCCCTAATGCAAGCTCACACGCAAGCACCAGGCCTTGTCCTGAAGGGGAAAGATTATGAAAACGAGTTCGCTGAGTACTGCTGCTCCGCAAGAGCGGCAGATGTTTTTTCACATCTGGGTTCACATCCTCCTGCCCGCCCTCATTTTCGGCGCCTTGATTTTCACCACCACCCGGGCGCCGGCACAAGAGGTTACCCCTCCTCCACCTCAAAGCCAGATGGTGCGTCCGGATGACCTGGGGTTCGGGGGCCTATTGCTCAACGCCCTCACCCCAGGTTTCTTTGTGGAGGCCCCCTTGCTTGCAACGGACGTGACCATTGACGTCACCGGTCCCATCGCACGCACCAAGATTACGCAACGGTTTCAAAACCCCAGCGACGGTTGGGTCGAAGGGAAATATGTCTTCCCTCTCCCCGATGAGGCAGCTGTCGATACGCTACGCATGCAAATCGGTGATCGCTTCATAGAAGGGCAAATCAAAGAACGCCAAGAAGCAAAGATCATTTACGAAGAAGCCAAAGCCCAGGGCTTTAAAGCTAGTCTGGTCGAGCAAGAACGCCCAAACCTTTTCACCAATTCCGTTGCCAATATCGGACCGGGTGAAGTGGTCATTGTACAGATTGAATATCAAGAGCACGTCAAACTCGACAATGGTGAATTCTCCTTACGGTTTCCCATGGTGGTCGCGCCCCGCTACACCCCGCCGGCCCAAGTGCAAATCATGACGGTGAACGGCCAAGGCTGGGGCACATTGGATGAGCAAGTGCCAATTGCCGCCACGGTCGAAGACCCGGTGCCCGACCGGGATCGTATTTCGCCGACCTATTTGCGGCCCGACGAAGATCCGAATGCCCCCGCAATCAACCCGGTCACTCTGACTATTAACCTGACCGCCGGCTTTGACCTGGCGGAGGTGACAAGCGCACACCACAAGATCGTGACACGAAAAACCCGCGACGGCGCCATGACCATCGCCTTGGCCGACGGTGAAGTCGCCGCCAACCGGGACTTCGAACTGACATGGGAAGCTGAACCCGGCCAGGAACCGCAAGCGGCGCTCTTCACAGAAAACCGTAACGGGGAAGATTATGTCTTAGCGCTGGTGGTTCCCCCCATTGCCGACGCGGGCACCACGCCGGTGCGCAAACCCCGCGAAGCCATTTTCGTGCTCGATAATTCCGGTTCCATGGGCGGCGAGAGCATCCGCCAAGCCAAAGCCAGTCTACTGATGGCACTTGATCAACTTCAACCTGAAGACCGGTTCAACGTCATTCGCTTTGATGACACCTATGATCTGGTGTTTTCCACGCCGGTCGCCGCCACGCCGGTGAACATCGCCACGGCTAAAGGTTTCGTCAGTTCTCTCGATGCGGAAGGTGGCACGCAAATGCTGCCGGCGCTCGAAGCCGCACTCGCTGACATGAATCTGGGCGACACGGACCGTTTGCGCCAAGTGATCTTTCTGACCGACGGCGCCATCGGCAATGAAGCCCAAATGTTCGAAACGATCCGCCGCGATTTGGGCCGCAGTCGCCTCTTTACCGTCGGCATCGGCTCAGCCCCCAATTCTTACTTTATGTCACGCGCCGCACGTCTCGGCCGCGGCACCTTCACCCATATCGGCGACCTCAATCAAGTGCAGGCACGCATGGCAGTGCTGTTCGACAAATTGGAAAACCCGGTCATGACGGACCTTGTCGCCGAATGGCCCGTCGGTGTTGCCGGAGAGGCTTGGCCCAATCCGTTGCCCGATCTCTATGCCGGTGAACCCGTCGTCTTGACCGCGCGACTGTCGAAAATGGACGGCACATTGCGCTTGGCCGGCAATCTGAACGGTGAAGCTTGGCTGGCAGAACTGCCCCTGTCCAAAGCCGCGCCCGGCTCCGGGGTCTCAAAACTTTGGGCGCGTAAGAAAATCGCTTCCATTGAAGAAAGCCGCTATGACGGAGCCTCTTGGCAAGACGTCGACAAAGGCGTCCTGATGGTGGCCCTCGAGCATCATTTGGTCAGCCGCCTGACCAGTTTGGTCGCTGTCGACGTGACACCGTCCCGGCCGGTCGGCGAGACCCTGACCACCAAAGATGTGCCCCTCAATCTGCCCGATGGTTGGGACTTTGACAAAGTCTTCGGCGGCGATACGGATCCGGCACCGGTCGATATGCGCGACGCTGACTCAGGCCTCATTCAATTGGCGGCCCTCGCGGTCGCCGATACGCCCGGCGATCTGCCGAGCGCCAAACCCTCTGCAGGACTTCAGTTGCCCCAAGGCGCGACACAAGCCGAACTGCAAATGATCCTTGGCGGATTGATGATCCTCAGCGCCTTAACATTGCTCGCCTGGCGCAGACGGGCCGGCGCCATCGCATAGAGGAGACACCGGTTATGGCCAGGGAACGGGATCCCGACTTGCATCGTCAAAAGTCCATGCCCCGGCTTTTGCGCAAAGCGTGGGTTCCGTTTCTGGTCATGGGGCTGCTGTCCTACGGATCTTGGCAATTCGGCCATGGGGTTTACATCAAGGCAAAAGCCGCCTTTGCCCAAGTTCTCCTGGAAGAAGCTTGGACGGAAACCCTCGCCTCCGGACAAGCCGTCAAGCCCTGGCCTTGGTTTGACACCGTGCCCGTTGCCAAAATTGTGGTGCCGCGCTTACGCCAAAGCGCCATCGTCCTGAAAAGTGCCAGTGGGCAAGCCATGGCCTTCGGCCCGGGCCATATGAACAATACGCCCAGGCCCGGCGAGCGGGGCCTGTCCGTGATCGCGGCTCATCGGGACACTCACTTTGAGTTTCTGCAAGACCTGAAAGTCGGTGACACCTTTGAGGTCACCAATGACGACGGCAAAACCCACCGCTTCAAAGTAACGGGTACGTCAATCGTGCACGCAGACGAGTCCGGTCTCGATCCCTATATGCAAGGCAACAGAGTCGCTTTGGTCACCTGTTACCCGTTTGATGCCTTAACCCAAGGTCCTTTGAGATATGTAGTGTTTGGCGAGAGGGACGAGTGAGCGCCTTAAAGCAAAATTGTCATTCCGGACCGCGAGCAAAGAGAGCGAGATCCGGACTCCATCGCCCAAGCGCCAGCTTGGCTCATCAAAGTGAAAATTTATTGCACGCCTGACCGGCGTGCGATGGATCCCCTTTTTCAACGGGATGACGACCGAGGGTTAAACATGATGAAGCGACCCTGGTGAGCCTCATTTTTAGCTGTCAGGCGGTGAATTCGACTCTACTCAAGAAGGTGTCGCCTCCTGCTCGCGCTTCAATCTACACAGATAAGCATGGAGCGATTCCGCATTCAGGCCGTGCATCATCAAACGATAGCCCGCCTGCAAGGTAGACAATGGCACCATGGGGTGTCCGTTGACGACAAAATTCAAGTGATAATCTGTGCCGAGGAGTTTCGCCACATAAACACCAATCAGCTCATCCAATTGCAGGGAATTGGCCGCACGGACAAAGTCATTACGCGGCAAGAAGAGAAGATAGAGCGGCGTGTAAAGCTCGATCGCCGTTTGAATATCGACAAAGTTCCATCGCCCACGGGAAAAGTCCTCATAGCCCGAGAAATCGTCACTGATGGAACTGAAATCCAAACGCGCGGGCGGCTCGATATCCCGGTTTTGCTCTTTGAGTGATTGGCTGAGCTCAATGACAAAATTATAGATATTCAGATCATGCTGCAGAAAAGTATTGTCGCGCAGTTCATAAAGGGTTTTCGGCGTCAACGGGTGCGGCGTGATATCCACATTGGGCACATTGTCCCGAATAAAACCCAAAATCTGCGTTCCGATATTGAAGTGTCGCAGGATTAGCAAATTGGCTTCGGGCGTCGCAAAATTCTTCAATCCCCAATGAATGAGCTTGTGGAGCACCTTTGAAGAACTCGGCCAGGTGGGAAAGATGCGGCGAATGAAGTGCACCAGAATGAAAAACACATAGATAAACGGCCTCAGCCCGAGGAGAAGATAGCGCCGTGAATATGAATCGTTGCCCCTGAGCAAGGCCCGTTTTGCTTCCTCATGAAACGGAATGGAATTGTCGAGATAAAGCGCAAGCCAAGGATCCGGATCTTCACGATCAAACCGTTGGAAGTCGAAGCGATCATCGAGTGTCATCAGTTTGTCTCACCTATTGCCGAGTTCTTCCAATTGCAGCCGGTAAAGCCTTCCCGTGACCTTCGCACATTTCACAATGGAGTCGCAGACCAGAGGATCGTGGGCAACCAAGCGCACCATCTGTTCGAAATCGGCCAGATGGTCAGCGTCATTGGCGCCATGGTAGAGGAGAAAACTCACCTGACTGTCGTTCAATTGCAGTTGATCACGAATAGCTTCTCCCCACTCCCGCGCTTTGTGTTGGCCCAGTCCCTCAATCATAAAAACCGCGCCCAAAAGATCAAAAGGATTGGCCTGACTGGCCTTGTGGAACATCCAAGCAGACAGAGCCTCTGAGCCGACGTTCTTTTCTGTCGCGCGGATCACATCGAGACTGCCGCCGACACTTTCATAATTCTGCTCAAGCATTTCATAGTCCCGATGCTCGGTCACCATGTGGCGCATAAATCGTGAGCGGATCTCAAGATGATCGGCATCAATGTGACTGGCGGCGCAGGCAATCCAAGCACTGCCGTCCACCACTTGCTGTCGCAGGTTACACAATAATTGCTGATAGTCTTCCAAACGCCAATGTCCTCTGTTCAGACGTTCAATCAACGGCACCCGTTCAAGAGCGCTTTCAAATTCCAGCCAGACCACCGCCAAACCACGAAGCACACGGGACACATTGGCCTCCAGAGCAACATCGATTTCCGACTCTCGTTTTTCCGCAAGATTCAACATTTGAAATCCCTCCTAAAGGACCGTCAACATCATGAATGAAATCACACCACGCCCGCTCTCAGGCACAATGCATAAGATACGCTGCCCCTCTTGCACGCCAATTTGATTGACCAGTTCGTCCAGCATTACAAACAGAGCGGCCGCTCCGGTATTGCCCTTGGTGGCCAGATTGGTGAACCATTTCTCTTCCGGGATCATGGCACCCGTTTTTTCCAAGAGAGAGACAATCTCTTCGCGCAGGGAATGTGCGGAATAATGACACAGGAGGGTGTCCACCTCATCCGGCTTGATCCGGCCGTCATCGACCAAATCGAGATATCGGCCGACCCACGATTTGATCATCTTCTTCAGCAAGACGAAATCTTGCATCAACATAATTGCGCCGCTTTGCGCAGCCTCAACCGGACCGTTATGGTGGCTCCATACATTGTCCATATCAAAACGATCGTCACGGGGAACACCTGCATACATGCAAACATCAAATCGGTCGGCCCAGGATATCAAGTCGATCCACTCGATCTTGAGCGATGGACGGTGGGAATTGCGCCGCGGCTCCAGGAGAATAGCCCCGGCCCCGTCGGACAAGGTCCAGCGCAAAAATTCAGCGTCCATTTGATTGTCTTTATCCAGCCCGCATTCGTAAAATCCGGGCTGAAACCAACGACTGGAAAATTCACTGCCCGTCACGAGGGCCGCCTTCTTATCATTGGCCTTAACCTGCAAAAACGCCGATTGGGTGGCCATGATGGATGACGCGCAAACGCTTTGGAAATTGGCAATCTCGAGCGCTCCTGCGCCCAGCTCCCCATGAACGGCACTGGCATGACCGGGCACCAGGAGATCACCTTGGGTCGTTGACGTCGCAAGATAATCAATATCGGCCAGGGCGACTTCCGAACGGGAGACAGCGTCTCGTGCCGCGATGGCCGCCATTTTCGCATTAGACGAGGTGAAGGTGCCGTCCAGCCGTTTCGCGTAATACCGGCCTTTGATCTTATTTTGCCGAAGAACAAACTTGCCGAGACTCTGGGAGCGCTGATTGATGGCGCCCAAATAATCCATCATCTCATCATTGGCGATCATATCGCCGGGCAGATGAGCCCCGACCGCATTGATATAGACATCGTTTGACATGAGCCTGACCCTCAAGAGTTCTTGTGCCATACAAAATGATGACACAAATGGAGCCTTCACTGTGTGACGGAAATGGGGCGGGAAAGTAAAATGCACTCGCAAACCCAGCGAGCGCTACTCACTCCGTTATGATAAAGGCTGCTGGGCGCAGGAGTCGCGCCGGGCTTAGGTCAACGCAATATAGACTTCCGTCAGCAAGTCTTCCGGCGCGGTCTCGCCCGGATCGTTGAGATAATACTCCCAAGCGATCCCCACATTGAGGCCTTCGGCGGCTGCGTGGGCATAAAGGTCTTGATAAGTCTTGGCCAATTGATCGTATGGCCCCATGTGCAGAGCTCTCAGCGCTCTGCCGCCAGGTGTTTGCCAGGTTTTGACATCGCCGTCGGACTCGACCTTGGCCACGGCAGCATTTGATATCGGAAAGGCCACGTCAAATTCCGTCTCTGTTTCATTGAAGGTGCTGTAAAGGCTCAGCGGCGGACCGACGATCTCAATCTGATGTTCGGCGGCAAACCCCATCAGTTTGTGAAAGCCGTCTCCCATAGCGGCGCTGATTTGCTCAGGCTGCGAGGCCGACTTGCGCGAGACATGCAAAATGGGGTGCGCTTCCTTGTCGACAATCTCGATTTCCATGGCCGCCGTCTCCTTATTCTTCAAGTCAATCTAACCTTAGGCCTTAACCGTATCATTCGCATGACACGTAAGTCATTCTCACTTTATAAATGGACAAATCCAAAGAGCCGCAACCGGCGCTTGGAATCTGTCATTGAATCCCCCATATTCCGCCCATGACCTCTCCCAGCAAAACATCCGGCCTCAGCGAGGCCCCGGCGGAATTTATCGTCGACGGTAAGGCCATGTTCGTGCCCCATCGGCCCGTACGCCCGGAAAAGTCTGAGGGGGGAATCGACTTTGATCTTGTTTCGCCGTTTGAGCCCGCCGGCGATCAGCCCGATGCCATCGCTGATTTGGTCGGCGGCATCAAACAACAGGAACGGGATCAGGTTTTGCTGGGCGTGACCGGCTCAGGCAAGACTTACACTATGGCGCAAGTGATCGCGCAGACCGGCCGTCCGGCCCTGATCCTCGCGCCCAACAAGACTCTCGCCGCCCAACTCTATGGCGAGATGCGCGACTTCTTTCCGAATAATGCGGTCGAGTATTTCGTGTCTTACTACGACTATTATCAGCCGGAAGCCTACGTTCCGCGGACCGATACGTATATCGAAAAGGAATCCTCGATCAACGAACAGATCGACCGCATGCGCCATTCGGCGACCCGGGCCGTGCTGGAGCGGGACGATGTGATCATCGTCGCCAGCGTATCTTGTATCTACGGCATCGGTTCGGTTGAAACCTATACGGCGATGACCTTCGGTCTGAAAGAAGGCCAGACATTGGACCGGAACCAATTGCTGAAAGATCTGGTAGCTTTGCAGTACAAGCGCAACGACGCAGCGTTTCAGCGCGGCACATTTCGGGTTCGCGGCGATGTGGTCGAATTGTTCCCGGTTCATTTGGAGGACCGCGCTTGGCGCATCTCTTTCTTCGGCGACGAAATTGAAGAGATCACCGAGTTTGACCCTCTTACCGGCAAAAAGACCAACAATCCGGAGCAGGTCAAAGTCTACGCCAATAGTCACTATGTGACGCCTCGCCCCACCTTGCAGCAGGCGGCCAAGGCCATCAAAGCCGAATTACGCGATGTCCTCGATCATATGAACAAAGACGGGCGCTTGCTGGAAGCGCAACGTCTCGAACAACGCACCAGTTTTGATCTGGAAATGATTGAGGCCACAGGGTCCTGTGCCGGCATTGAAAATTACTCGCGCTATTTGACCGGCCGCAAACCGGGGGAGCCGCCGCCCACCCTGTTCGAATATTTGCCGGACAATGCGCTGGTCTTTGTCGACGAGAGTCACGTCACCGTGCCGCAATTGGGCGCCATGTATAAGGGCGACTACCGGCGCAAAGCGACCCTCGCGGAATTCGGTTTCCGCCTGCCGTCGTGTATGGACAACCGACCGCTCAAATTCGAAGAGTGGGACGCTATGCGGCCCCAAACGGTTTACGTTTCGGCCACCCCTGGCGGCTGGGAGCTTGATCGCACAGACGGGGTCTTTGCCGAACAGATCATTCGCCCGACGGGTCTGACCGATCCCGATATTATCGTGCGCCCCGCCAGCGAGCAGGTCGATGACTTGATCGCCGAATGCAAAGAGGTGGCCGCCACGGGCATGCGCGTTTTGGTGACCACGTTGACCAAACGCATGGCCGAGGATTTGACCGAATATATGCATGAGCAAGGCATCCGCGTGCGCTACATGCATTCGGATATCGACACGTTGGAGCGGATCGAAATCATTCGCGATCTCCGGCTCGGTGTCTTCGACGTCCTGATCGGCATCAATCTCTTGCGGGAAGGCTTGGACATCCCCGAATGTGCGCTCGTTGCCATTCTCGATGCAGACAAGGAAGGGTTTTTACGTTCCGAAACCAGTCTGGTTCAAACCATCGGCCGCGCCGCGCGAAATGTGGATGGCCGGGTCATCTTATACGCGGACAATCAGACCGGCTCTATGGAACGGGCCATGGCCGAAACCGAACGCCGGCGGGCCAAACAAGAAGCCTATAACCGCGAACACGGCATCACGCCGGAAAGCGTCCGTAAGAATATCGGCGACATCATCGAGTCCATCTATGAGGGCGACCGCGTCACCGTCGACACGGGCGGCTTTGAAGAAGAAGCCGGCACGCTGATCGGCCACAATTTGACCGCCCACATCGAAGGGCTTGAAAAACAAATGCGCGAAGCCGCCGCCAATCTTGAATTTGAAGAAGCGGCACGCCTGCGCGACGAAGTCAAACGTCTTCAGGATACGGAGCTTTTGGTGGCGGACGATCCGTTCGCCAAACAAACGGCGGTGCAACAAGCGGCCGGAAAGTTCGAAGCAAAGAAGGCAAGCGGTAAAACGCCCCGCCCCAAAGGCCGTTCCGCCCAAGGCAAGCCCGGCACGCGCACATTCAAGAAAAAGGGGCGACGGTAACTGTCTCCATTGTCGATGCAGGGCTGAGCATGACGATTTTCGAATACCCGCTGACGCGTGTGGGCCGCACAACCCCTGATGGCGAAGGCTTATAACCCAATGAAATGTGAAGGTTTTTTCACACTCTGGCGTTTTTTGGTGATTTCGACTAATCTTAACGCCGTTACGCCTAAACATTGGGTATGGCGGGGATAAATAAAGGGGTACTCATGAGACTTATTGGATATTTGATTCTGGTGGCCATCGGTATGGCGATCGCCAACTACGTGAATCCACTCTCACCATTTTTGCCACCGAAGGCACAATTAGGAGAAATGATCGGGCCGGATGTGCCGATTATTTCGGACTTCCTGATGGCAGATGAAGAGGAAGCTGCAGAAGAAGCACCAGCTCCTGCACCAGAGCCGGAACCGGCTCCAGAACCTGAGCCGGAGCCGGAGCCAGCACCTGAGCCGGAAGCCGCTGCGGATGACGCCATGGACATGGCCGATGACGCGATGGATGCTGCCGGTGATATGGCGGAAGACGCTGCCGAAGATGCCGCCGCTGACATGGCAGACGACGCCATGGACGCTGTCGAAGAAGCGGTCGACGATGCCATGGATGCCGCCGGCGATATGGCTGAAGATGCTGCTGCCGACGCCATCGACGGAGCGATGGAGTAATCCTCGCAGGTTCACCAACATTTTGGTGAGCACCAAAAAATAACAATAACGACCCAATGTGGGATCGCCCTACACCAAAAGGTGTGGGGTGTTTCCCGTTGGCCATTTCAGATCCAGTTTTGTATAAGCCGCGTAGCTGAAACGTGTTGAGACATGTGAAAGATCGGCCCGTGAGCGACATTCTCATATTGGTCAATGACCAGGACAACCAAATCGGTTCGGAAGAAAAACAGGCCGCCCATACGAAAGGGCTCCTGCATCGGGCGTTTTCGCTCTTTATATTGGACGAAAACGGGGACATGCTCCTGCAGCAACGGGCCCTCGACAAGTATCACTCCGGCGGAATCTGGTCGAATGCCTGCTGCAGCCATCCGCGCGACGGCGAAGATTTGGAGACCGCAGTCGCCCGCCGCCTCTCCGACGAGCTCGGTATTTCTTGCGAGGCAGAGAAAAAACTGGAAGTGGTTTACAAATTGGACGTGGGCGGCGGCTTAATCGAACACGAATATAACCATACCTTTGTGGCGCAGATCCCCAGATCAACGCAGATCACTCCGCATCCGGAGGAAGTGGCTTCCGTTAAGTGGATCTCTCTCACCGACCTGGAGGCGGAGCTCGACGCGAATTCGGACACCTATTCCAGCTGGTTTCGGCTGCTCTATCCCAAAGTAAAGCCTCATCTCACCTCCTAACACCGTCCATCGGTCTTGATTGCCAGCCTCTGCCTGCTCCGCTAAATTAGGGCGAGATGACGTGAGGGACGAGCATGAGCGATCAAGCATTACCCGGCGCCGACGGCGTGACGGAAATCCGCCGTAATCAACGCAGCCTGACTTTTTGGTTTGTCAATTTGGTCATTCACCGCTGGGCCGGGATCGCCGCCATGTTGTGGCTCGCCGTGTTGTCGGCCACCGGCATCATTCTGGACCACCCGGAATGGCGCTGGAGCCAGCAGATGACCTGGACTGAGCGGTTTGCCTCCGACCACGTTTTTAAAGACGAGACGTTGGGGGTCATTGTCCGCAAGTTTCAAGTCAATCCGGAAAACCGCCAACAGCTCATCGGCGGCGGTACAAGAGGTCTCTGGCGCACGGAAGATAGCGGCCAAACATGGAACGACATCGCCTATGAGGGCACCGACGGTCTGCCCATGCTTTACGACATTCTGCCCTCGGGTGCAGATCCGTGGGGAACGATCTGGATCGGGACCGATGACGGTATCTGGCAAGTCTCGGGCGTAAGCGGCAATGCCACACAAGTCGGATTGGCGGGCTTAAGCATCAAAGATATGGATCTCGGTGCTGCGCCGAACGAGATTGTCGGTATTGCCGACAAGTCGAGAATTTTTCGTCTGACGACGGACGATCCTGACGCAGTGCAATGGATTGAACCGGAGGGTGTTGAAATTCCCGGTCTGCCTGACGAGGTAAGCTTGGCTCGAATTTTGGTCGATCTACACGTGGGCGCCGGTTTTACCGGCGGAGATCTCGCTATCTGGATCAACGATTTCGGCGGCGCGGTCGTGATCATTTTAGCCCTCACGGGCTTGTTCTATTGGTTGTTTCCGCGTCTATGGCGCAATCCGGAACGGCGCGCCAAATGGGACAAAACCACCCGGCGCTCGACCTTGCAGTGGCTGTTCCGGTTTCACGGCCCGGTTCTTGGTCTGCTCGCCATCATTCCCATCATCTATTTGAGCGTAACGGGAATCTTTTTGGACCATGCCCGCGCACTGCTTCCAAGCACCATGGAGATGACCGCCAGCGCCTCATTGGCCCCCGGCCCCTACACACTTACCTCTCTAGATGGCGAAATGGATGCCCTGCGGACCAATCCAAACGAGCCGGGCTACATCACGCTGATGACCCGTATGGGACTTATCCGCACCACTGACGGTGGGACCACTTGGGTCTATGACGAAACAACACCCTTCCCGGTCAATCAACGTCATCACAATGCGGGGTTTGTTCATCGCGGTGACATGACCTTTATGGGCAATCATGGCGGCCCCATCAGTCTGCGGTCGGATGCTGACGGAATCTGGTCGGATATTCCGTCGCGTATGATGGTTCAAGATGCTGCGCCGCTGGCGGATAGTTGGATGCTCAAAGGCAGTGGAGGCTTTATGGAGTGGAAACCAGCCACGGGCGATCTCACGCCGCTCAATATTCCGAACCCACCGCTTGAGGGCATGCCGATTATTAAATTCATGACGGACCTGCACACAGGCATGATGATCCACTCGACCTTTGTTTGGGTGAATGACTTGGCGGCTTTCATTGCCATCATCATGTGCTTCACCGGTTTCTTGGCCTGGTGGCACAAGAAGTGGATCTAGTCTGCCGATAAAAAATGGGGCCCATACCGGCCCCATTTGTTCAACACCTTGGCAGACACCTTGCCTACTGCTTGTTCATTTCTTCGATGAACTCATCAAAGTCTTCGGGTACGGCATCTTCCAATGCCATGCGCAACATGGCGCCGGGCGCCATCGGTGCTTCTGCATAGGTGGTCATTTTCCAATCACCATCAACGCGCCGGAACACCGCAACAATTCGATCCCAACCGGTCATGGCCTTTTGCCGTCGAACCTTGATGTCATAACGCAGCTTGTAAGTGGCGAAAGCGAGGTCTGGGGCAAGGTAATGCGCGCGGACTTCGGAATATTCGTTGCGGATCCCGTCTAAAATCTGAACGCCGGGCACAGGGTCAAAATACTTGTTGATCGTGTCCCAACCATGCATGGGCTGGCGAATTTCTTCAGCCATATACATCGGATTGGGATCATTCTGATCCCACATTTTGAGAAGGTTCTCATAATCCTGTCTGTTGTAGAGTTCCGCATAGGTGGCAAGGAAAGCTTCTATCTCACGGATCAGCTTTTGTTGCTCCGGCCCGGCCGCTTCAAAATATTCTTCTGCCGACTGCATCTCTTGCTCATGCGCGCCGGCAAAGACGGGGCTTGAGATCAACAAACTCAGAATAACAATCATACTACGCATAGATGCCTCCCATTTCCTGTTTCCCACATGATCATAACCGAGCCCACGCAGAAGGCGATGGCTCATTGAATGCCTGTTCATTTGGAAAAAACACGGCTTTTCGGGAGGGTCTTGACTCATAATCAACCATTTGGTTTAATATCAACTGAAAGGTTGACTATTGTCATGATAGCCACAGCGCGTGATCCGAAGATCGAAGCCAGCGATCCTGAGTTGGACACCGTCTTTTCCGCCCTCGCCGATCCGGTGCGGCGGGAAATTCTGACCATGCTCGACGGGAACGACATGCTGGTGTCTGAATTGGCGGCTCCGTTTGATATGTCGCTGCAGGGTGTATCGAAACACATCCAAATTCTGGTCCGAGCCGGACTGATCACTCAAGAGCGGACCGGCCGGGTGAGCCGTTGTCGGCTTGATGCAGGACCCATTTTCGAAGCCGCTCTCTGGCTCAACCGATACAGCAAGTACTGGCAGAACCAATTTGAAACCTTGGCGGGATGGCTCGACGCCTTGGAAAACAAAAAGACCGACTCGGCCAAGAAACCATCGTCAAAGGGTAATAGGAGATCAAAGTCATGAATTATGCCGACACACATGAGAAGCTGATGGGGTTTCAAAAACAGATTTTTGAAATCCGTAATCAAATGCACGAATTACAGGCGCAAGTGGAGCCACAGATCGTTGAGGATTATACATTTGAAACACCCGACGGTCCCGTTTCGCTATCAGATCTTTTCGGTGACAAGGACGATCTCATTGTCATTCACAATATGGGACAAACCTGCCGCTATTGTACTCTGTGGGCGGACGGCTTCAATGGTGTCTACGAGCACCTGGCCAATCGTGCCGCGTTTGTGGTGACGTCACCGGATTCAGTGCCAAAACAAAAGGCTTTCGCCGAGTCCCGCGGTTGGCGCTTCCCGCTAGTGTCCCACAAGGGCACCAGCTTTGCGGAAAATATGGGCTATACCGGCGAGCACGGATTTGAGCCGGGAATCTCCGTATTTCAAAAGAAGGACGGACAAATAGTCCGAGTTTCCGATAGCCCCATGGGCCCTTACGACGACTTCTGCAGCGTTTGGCATTTTCTGCGGCTGATCCCCGAAGGGCCCAATGGTTGGGAACCTCAATATCAGTACTGATCACCAAAATAGAACAAGCGGTGGCCGCCGCAGCAAGCGGCCACCGCTTCTTGATCGCGACACACCGCGTTGAACACGGGGTACCACGGCCTGCCGCGAGCAACTGTTTAAATTACATGGAATATTTCAGCTTAACGCCACCGGCCACCGAGTCTTCGGGCTGATAAAGATCGACCGCTATATTCTCGCTCGGCTTCCACACTTCGAGCGATGCGTCGGAATTCTGCAATCCGTCGGCACTGTAGCGGATCGTTATCGTGGCCTTCGGCGACGCCTTTGCTGCTTCTGCGTCAAAAGCCGAATAGGCCGCTTTTTGAATTGCTTCTCTGTTTGCGGAAGAAATCCCCTCCGTCTCCAAACTCAGATTCAGCGGTGCATTAATCTCTTCTGCGAATGCTTCCCGGATCGGCATCAGCATCGACAAAATGACGATGAAGAAAATCAGCCGGTAAAAATGGTGTTCATCTCTGGCCATGGCTCTCTCCTCGGTGTCCGTTGGCAATTGACACACAGCCGGTACCCTTGGCGTGATTTGACTTTGAACCCCATGATTTGATGTTCTTTTAAGCAAATCCCTCAAATTCATGATAAGTTTTTGCTTTGGATCAACCCTTCTAGAGCGTTGACCTATATAGCTAATTCCAGGCCACGATGAGTGGCGATATGCAGGAGACGGGCGCAATGCCGATACGGGTGGAGTCTTTTTTCCATAAACCGACATTCACGCTCACTCATTTGCTGATCGATGAGGACAGCAACTCGGTGGCCGTGGTGGATCCCGTCCTCGACTATTGTGCCAGCGGCGCCCGCACATCCACCGAATTCATAGACGGGATCATCAAGGAAATTGAAGCGCAATCTCTCCAAGTCATTTGGATCTTGGAAACCCATGTGCACGCGGACCACTTGACCGGCGCACAATATTTGAAACAGACACTCGGCGGAACGATTGTCATCGGATCGCATGTGCCGATTGTTCAAGAGACCTTCGCCCAAATATATAATGAGGGTCCTGCCTTCGCCTGCGACGGATCTCAATTCGATCGGCTGGTCGCCGAAGGCGAAGAGTTAGAGCTCGGCAATGCGACAATTTCTGTCATGGAAACTCCAGGTCATACGCCGGCATGCGTCAGCTATGTCTGTCAGTCAGCCGTCTTTGTCGGCGACACCTTGTTTGCGCCGGATTACGGCAGCGCCCGATGCGATTTTCCCGGCGGGGACGCGAAGACACTCTATGGCTCAATCGCAAAACTCTTTGCCTTACCTGGGGATACAAAACTCTATTTGTGCCACGACTATATGCCCGGTGGGCGCGATCTCATGACCCACGCGACCGTTACAGAGCAGAAGGGCGCAAACATCCATGTCGGGGATGGCACCACTTGCGCGGAATTTGTCGCCATGCGTAGCGAGCGAGACAAAGATCTGAGCACACCTGAGCTGATGCTGCCGGCGGTGCAGATCAACATGAGAGCCGGTCATTTTCCTGAAGCCGCAGAAAACGGCACACGATATCTGAAGCTTCCCCTCAACACCTTCTAATCCCCCGCCCGCGACGACATCCACAATAATCCATTAACAGCTGTCCTGCGTAGTAACCCATTGTTAACCACGCTGGCATCTATTGCCCGCCTGAGTTGGACATATGTACGTGAGATGGAACTGACGAGATGGTAAGACCTTTTGTATTGATGGCCGTCATCTTGACGGCAAGCCTCATGGTAGCAGGCTCTATCCGCGCGGAAACCTTGCTTGGGCTTTAGCCGCAACCGATTACCGATGGGTTCTATTGAGAATCGGAAGACCTGAGCATTTCCACAGCGCGTTCCACACCCAATTCGCCAGGTTCAATATTGCCCTTCACACTCTCACTATAATACCAAAAGATAGCATAGATACTGAGAAGCAGGGCGGCACAACCGAGCAACCCTGGCACGTCCAGAGTTCGCCAAAAGCCGGGATGTCGTTGCTTTGTCAAAAGGGCGTCCCCATCCATCTTTTGCCAGTGTCTCACAAATTATGAATGAATCGGTTGTGAAAAGAAAGAGCGGTTCGCCCTGCCCGCAACCGGACACAGAACGGACTCAGCTCAGTTGGGGTCGGACAAATATCATAGAGACCGGATTAGCCAATGGTTTTCAGTTGCATTGCGCTGAGCTCCTACCTAAACAGATAGGCCTATGATCATCACCTTTGCTATATTGGTGGCCAGTCTGGTGGGCCTGATTGTCGCTGCCGAATTTGTGGTGCGCGGATCAGTGGCCCTTGCCTTAAGATTGCATGTCCCGCCCTTACTCATCGGTTTGACAATCGTCGCTTTCGGGACGTCTGCGCCGGAGCTTTTGGTCAGCGCACAAGCCGCCTTGAGCGGTATGCCCGGACTGTCGATCGGCAATATCATCGGCAGCAACGTGGCCAACGTTTTTCTTGTCCTCGGCGTGCCGGCCATCATCTATCCCATTGCCGCTAATCAACCGACGATCCGACGGAACACCAGTTTCATGCTCGGCGCCACGCTCTTATTTATGTATTTTAGCTGGAGCGGCGTTCTTGTGTTCTGGCAAGGCGCCTTGATGTTTGGGCTGATCATCATTTTTCTGGTTCTCGCCGGATTACGGGTCGCAAATGGCAGCAGCAAAGACCCAAATATGCAGGAGCTGGTCGAGCTGAGCGAGGTCGGCAACTTGCCCAAAACCTGGATCATGATTGCTGTTCTGCTGATCGCCGGCCTGATTGGACTTCCTCTATCAAGTCACTTTCTCATTAACTCAGCTTCTACCGTTGCCGGATTCTTCGGCGTCTCGAACGCGATGATCGGGTTGAGCATTGTTGCCTTAGGCACGTCGCTTCCCGAATTGGCAACGACTGTAGCGGCGGCGATGCATAAACAATCGGCGATGGCATTAGGCAATGTCATTGGTTCAAATCTGTTCAATATTCTCGCCGTCATGGGTGTGACGGCGATGTTGACCGACGTGCCGATACCGGCTGACTTCGCACCGGCAAACTTTTGGATCATGCTGGGCGCATCGCTTGTCCTTGCCGCGTTCGTATTTACGCATAGATCGATAACGCGGCCTTTCGGCATCCTGTTCTTGATCGGGTATATCGGGTTTGTTGTCTGGAATTACACCCAAAGCCAGGTATCTTGATTTTTCTCGGCTTGAGGCCCAGATTAAAAACTTCAGATAGCAATTTGCGCTTATTTGACTAGGCTCCCAGGATGGACGAGCAAGACACCAGCGACAGCGACATCAGCAAAGACAGGCTTGGGCCGGACGTCATCAAGGGTTATCTTAAGACCCTACCCAACGGCCCCGGCGTCTATCGCATGATTGATCAACATGCCGACGTGCTCTACGTGGGCAAGGCCCGCAATATTAAAAAGCGCGTCACGGCCTATACAAAGCTCGGCGGTCACAGCAATCGTATTGCCAGAATGATCGCTGCCACGCGGGAAATGGATTTCATTTCCACAAACACCGAAACCGAAGCTCTGCTTTTAGAAGCAAACCTGATCAAGACCCTCAAACCGCGCTACAATGTACTATTGCGCGATGACAAATCATTTCCGCATATTTTGGTGCGGCAAGACCATGACTTTGCTCAAATCTTGAAGCACCGCGGCGCTCAATCTAAAAACGGCAAATATTTCGGCCCTTTTGCGTCTGCAGGCGCCGTCAATAGAACACTCAATGCTCTACAAAAAGCTTTTCTCCTGCGGTCTTGTTCCGACAGCACCTTTCACTCACGCTCTAGGCCCTGTCTTCTTTATCAAATCAAAAGGTGTAGCGGCCCATGCGTCGATCTTATTTCAAAACAAGATTATGATCTTCTGGTTGAAGAGGCGGTCAGTTTTCTGAAAGGCAAAAGCCGCAAAACCCAAGAAGCTCTGGCAGCACAAATGCAGTCCGCGAGCGAGGCGCTCGACTTCGAACGCGCGGCTGTCTATCGCGACCGCATCAATGCACTGACCAGCATCCAAGCCCATCAAGGCGTCAATCCGGAGCGCACAAAAGAAGCCGACGTCATTGCGGCCTATGCCGACGGCGGCCAAACTTGTGTCCAAGTGTTCTTTTTTCGAGGTGGCCAGAATTGGGGCAACCGCGCCTATTACCCCAAACATGATAAGGCGGTAGACGTCACGGAAGTCTTGAGCGCTTTCGTGGCCCAATTTTACGACGATAAGACGCCGCCTTCTTTAGTTCTGGTCAATCAGGATCTGGACGATCTTGATCTCTTGAGCGAAGCCCTGACCATTAAGAAAGACAAGACCGTCAAGGTTCGCTTCCCAAAGAGAGGGGAACAAAAGGATCTTATTGACCATGTGGCCGCCAATGCGAAAGACGCATTGGGCCGGCGCCTCGCCGAATCCGCCTCTCAACGCAAGATTTTGGAGTCTCTCGCGGACCTTTTCGACTTGGAGCGCACACCGGAGAGAATTGAAGTCTACGACAATAGTCACATTCAAGGAGCAAACGCTGTCGGCGGCATGATCGTCAGCGGTCCCGAAGGGTTCATCAAAAACCAATACCGCAAATTCAATATCAAGGACACGGAGCTCACACCCGGTGACGATTACGGGATGATGCGCGAAGTGCTAAGCCGGCGGTTTTCGCGGCTGATCAAAGAGACAAAAGATGTAACGGAGGGAGAAGACAGGAGCGCCGATGCGCGTCCCTGGCCTGACATCGTTTTGATCGACGGCGGGGCCGGCCAGTTGTCAGCTGCCCAAGAGGTTATGACGGAATTGGGTGTTGAGGATCTTTGCATCGTCAGCATTGCCAAGGGACCCGATCGAAATGCCGGACGGGAGCGCTTTTTTATGAAGGGCCGTCAACCGTTCAGCATCGAAGAAAAGAGTCCTGTGCTGTACTTTCTGCAGCGGCTGCGGGATGAGGCCCATCGTTTTGCCATCGGCAGCCATCGCAATCGCCGCAGCAAGAGCATCCATTCTTCCCCGTTGGATGAAATTGACGGTATTGGCGCCAAAAGAAAAAAAGCACTGCTCCATCATTTCGGCTCGGCAAAAGCGGTCAGGCAGGCTGGCCTGCCGGATCTGGAGGCGGTGGACGGCATTTCGCGCGCGATCGCCAAAAAGATCTATGATCACTTTCAGAAAGAATGATAGTCCATACACCAACAATGAGTTGATCGAGACACAGTATGAAGTTGCTCTATTTTGCATGGCTGAGAGAAAAAACCGGTACGGCGTCCGAAGAGGTCTCGCCGCCGGAATCGGTCATCACGGTTGCCGATCTTCTCGATTGGCTTGAAACCCGCGGTCCGGAGTTTGAGGCAGCCCTCAGCGATCGGGATGCGATCAAAGTGGCCATCAACCAAGACTATGCGCAGTTGGACAGCCTTCTGAACGCAGAAGACGAAGTCGCTATTTTCCCGCCGGTGACAGGTGGATAGAGCCTCACATGATCCGTGTGCAAGAAGAAGATTTTGACCTCGGCCAAGAGTATGACCGTTTTATTGCGGGCCAGACCAAAGTGGGCGCGGTTGTTACCTTTACCGGCCTCGTCCGCGATTTCCAAAAAGCAGGCCAAACGGACAAAGTTCAAACCATCACTCTGGAACATTATGCTGGGATGACTGAAAAGGAACTGACCCGTATTCGCGATGAAGCCCATCGCCGGTGGGACTTATCAGACAGTCTCATTATTCACCGCACTGGGCGCCTCAATCCCGGAGATCAAATCGTTTTGGTGATCACCGGATCGGCCCATCGTGAAGCCGCTTTCCAAGCCGCTGAATTCTTGATGGATTACCTCAAAACCCGAGCGCCCTTTTGGAAAAAGGAAGAAACGGCGTCCGGCACCAGTTGGGTGGAAGCCAAAACAAGCGATGATAATGCGGCCGATCGCTGGAAGGACTGAACCTGCATCCTAGGACATAGCGTCAGGGATATCCGGTGCCTCGGTGCGTCCTTGAACAACATCGTCGTAATCTTGCATCAGGGCCTTGGTAATGTTGCCCGGCGCAAATCGGTAGGGCCCAATCTCGGACACAGGCGTAACTTCAGCCGCTGTGCCGCAAATGAAACACTCGCCGAAATCGTTCATTTCTTCCGGTTGAATGGCACGCTCAATGACGTCAATGCCACGGGCACGTGCGAGAGCAATCACGGTGCGCCGCGTGATCCCGTCCAAAAAGCAATCCGGGGTGGGCGTGTGCAATGACCCGTCTTTTGAGAAAAAGATATTCGCCCCGGTGGCTTCCGCGATCTGACCGCGCCAATCCAGCATCAGAGAATCCGCATAGCCTTCCGACTCGGCTTTGTGTTTCGACAGTGTACAGATCATATAGAGACCTGTGGCTTTTGCTTTGCAGGGCGCGGTCTCGGGCGCAGGCCGTCGCCAATCCGAGATGTTCAATCGGATACCCTTGAGACGCTCTTCGGGGTCAAAGTATGACGGCCATTCCCAAACTGCGATCGCCACGTTGATCTTGGATTGCTGAGCCGACACGCCCATCATCTCACTGCCACGCCAGGCAATGGGGCGGACATAACCGTCAGTTAGCCCCTGCTTTGCCGCAAGGTCGATGCAAGCTTGATTGATCTCGTCCTCCGAATAGGGAATTTCGAAGCCCAACATCTGAGCCGACAGAAAAAGCCTCTCCGTATGTTCCTTCAGTTTAAAGATCCGGCCGTTATAGATGCGTTCGCCCTCAAACACGCCTGAACCGTAATGCAGCCCGTGGGACAGCACATGCAGCTTGGCCTCGGCCCAAGGTATGAACTCTCCATTGAGCCACATGAAACCATCGCGTTGATCAAATGGTAAAACCGACATCACAACATTTCCCGCACATCGAAGGGGTCCGGCAAACCGGGGCGCCCATTGAGAACCTTTTCGGCAAAGGTTGAAAACGATTGCGCTTTCTGCGTTGAAATTTTCGCAATTGAAAGCTTGAGGTTTTTATCATTTAAGGTAAAATACGTCAACATGGCTGACGTAAAGTTTCCAGAGTCAAAGTCCCGGAGTAACCCGCTTTATCTGAGAGAAAGCGAGCTGAGGGCCGGTCTTGAACTTTTGTTCTTTGCCTATCGGGACTTCACGAAAGACCCGGACATTATTTTGGAAAAATACGGCTTCGGCCGAGCCCATCATCGGGTCATCTACTTTGTCGGCCGCAATCCCGGGTTGCCGGTCGCAGATCTGTTGAAGATCCTGCAAATCACCAAGCAGAGCCTCAGCCGCGTCCTAAAACAGCTGGTTGAAGACGGTTTCATTGAACAAAAAACCGGAAGCCGCGATCGCCGGCAAAGACTTCTTCACTTAACAGAAAAAGGCCGTGCCCTTGAGCAAGAACTCTCGGCACCACAACAAGAGCGTGTAGCAAAGGCCTATCGGGAGGCCGGACCGGAAGCCGTTGCCGGGTATCGAAAAGTATTGGCCCAGTTGCTCAATGATGACCAAAGAGATGAAATTCTGTCATCCATAGAGCGCGAGTAAGCGAGCGACCTTAACCCCAGATTTGCACAATACGGATCGCAATGACCCAAAACGCCGAACAAGCCAGTGCAACACCGCCTCACATTCTGGTCGTCGATGACGACACGCGGATTCGTGAACTGCTGAAACGCTTCCTGATGGAAAACGGCTACATGGTCACCATCGCCAAAGATGCTGCCGAGGCCCGGCAATTTCTTTCAGGTCTTGCCTTTGATCTTTTGGTTCTGGATGTGATGATGCCGGGCGAAAGCGGTCTAGATCTGGCGGCAAGTCTGCGTGAGACATCGAATGTTCCCATTTTAATGTTGACCGCACGCGGTGAGGCGGAAGATCGCATTGCCGGTCTGGAACGTGGCGTCGATGATTATCTGCCCAAGCCTTTTGAACCCAGAGAGCTTCTCTTGCGGATCGGATCCATCATGCGGCGCGCCCGCAGTGAAATTGAAGAAAAGGCCACCCTCAGAATGGGGCCGTGTCAATTCGATGTCGAGCGCGGAGAGCTGACGCGCGACAGCGAGCCAATTCGGTTGACCAGCTCAGAAGTCGCCCTTTTGCTGGTTCTGGCCTCCAGTCCGGGCACGACATTTTCCCGCCTGGACTTGAGCGAGCAAACAGGGGCCGGGCTGGAGCGATCGATAGATGTCCAGATCACAAGATTGCGAAAAAAGATTGAGGCCAACCCTAAGATTCCGCGGTATCTTCAGACGGTGCGCGGAAAAGGATATATGTTGGTGCCGGATTGAGCATGACCACCGTTGACCAAAATAAGAGCCTGACGATCATCGATGTGGATGACGCGGCGCCCGAGGACGAATTGATTCTTGAGCGGAACCTAGACGCTGCGCCGCAAGACACACTCGGCTTGTTTGACAGGTTGCTGCGCAAAGTGACACCGCGCAGGCTTTTAGCCCGCTCCATTTTGATCATCGTGGTTCCGGTGGTGGTCATGCAGTGTATCGTCACATACATATTTTTCGAACGGCACTGGGACACGGTCACGCGGCATCTATCAGCAGCCGTGGCCGGAGAGATTGCCCTGATCATCGAAACCAAAAGGATGTATCCGGAAGCCACCAATTGGGACGATCTGAGACGACTGGCGAGCATGACGACCGAGTTGCGTATCAGTTATACACCCAACGAGAAAATTCCGACCACGGTCAATCGATCTTTCTTTCCGGCACTGGACAGAAAGCTGGCGTCAGAACTGGATCTGCGGATTGATGCCCCCTTCTGGCTCGATACGGTGAGCGATCCTGACTATGTCGATATCTATATTCAATTGGGCGATGACGTTTTGCGCGTCCGGCCTCAACGCAAACAAGTCAATGCCACGTCCGGGCCGATCTTTCTCATTTGGATGTTTGGGATCTCCGTATTGCTTTTGGCCGTCGCCATTGTCTTCATTCGCAATCAAGTCCGCACAATTCAAAAATTGGCAGATGCTGCGGAAAGCTTTGGTAAAGGCCAAGATGCCCGGAACTTCAAACCCACCGGGGCAACAGAGGTCCGGCAAGCAGCGGAAGCTTTCATTGAAATGCGCGATCGGATCCGCCGCCAAATTGAGCAGCGTACGCTATTGCTGGCCGGTGTGAGCCACGATCTGCGTACGCCGATCACGCGCATGAAGCTTCAGACCGCTCTCATGGCGCCGTCGCCCGAACTCGAAGCTCTGCGAGAAGACATCTCGGAAATGGAGCATATGCTGGAAGAGTATCTGGCATTCGCCCGCGGACAGGGAAGCGAAGAAGCCACGCATACAGATATCGCTGAACTCTTGCGGGATATCCGAAACACGGCTCGTCGCAGTGGCGCTGAAATTGGGCTCGATATTCGGGGCGAAATGACATCGCATGTTCGACGCAATGCGTTGCGCAGATGCATTACCAATTTGGTCGACAATGCCTTGGAACACGGCAGCAAAGTCGCCATCATCGCCACACGGCGGGAAGATTTTATTGAGATCGCTGTGGATGACGACGGGCCCGGGATTCCACCGGACCAAGTTGAAGATGCCTTTAAGCCCTTCAATCGGTTGGACGACAGCCGCAATCTGGACGGCGGCGGTGTCGGATTGGGCCTAGCTATTGCCCAAGATGTGGCACATGTGCACGGCGGCGAGATCCAGTTGCTCAAGAGTCCCTGGTCAGGGCTAAGGGCTCTCGTCAGATTGCCCGTTTAAAAATCGCAATCAGGTCCGGCCGAACAAGCCGTTGGTCACATTGCCAACAGACGGAAGCGGGCAATTCGAAACACTCTCGAAAGCGCCTTCCAGGCGTCTGAGGCTTTTGTCGAGCTCCGCCATGGTTTTCGCAAGCTCGGCGGCGTCATCCTCCAGCCAAACCCGAAAAGTATTGAACCAGATCAAGCCGAGCCCATCCGCGGTGATCCGGCCCTTGAGCCCGCCTGTTTCAAGACCGGAGAGTTCCGCAATTGACTTCATGGCCTGGTGGACGGTCGGCAAGAGCAGCACGAGCGTCACGGGATCCTTGGGCAATGCACGATAGATTGCCTCAACGCCATGGCGATAAGGCTCCAACGTTTCGAGCGAAACCATCACCACATCGAAAACGCGATCCCGCGGTGTGTCATGAGGATCAAAGGGCTCAACAGATGCACGCAAGGATTTTTCCAATGCCCGTTGGATCTCAATCAAAACATCAAGTTTGGACGACGTGGCCTGATAAACCTCGGCCAGGCTGAGTTCAGCCCTGATGGCAATGTCTTTGAGCGTCAGGCTGGACCAACCCCTTTCGCCCGCAAGCTCGAGCGCCGCTTGACTGATAGCCTCCAAAGTCTGGTTCGAGTCCGGCACCAAAAACACTCCCAATCGATTTATCGATCCTACTTTGCCACAAAGCGATAAGATTTGGGATGCTTTATCCGTTGAGCTCTTTGGCCCTGGCAACGGCAGCCGATACGGCATCGGAAATGAGCTTCTGAAGCCCTTCATCGGATTGCAGAATCTTAAGGGCAGCCTCCGTGGTGCCGCCGGGACTGGTGACATTTCGCCGCAAATCGGATGGCGATGTTTCCGATGTCATCGCCAAGGCGCCTGCCCCCTCAACTGTGGCCTTGGCCAATTCCATGGCAACCGCCTCGTCCAAACCTGCTTGGCGCCCGGCCTCGGCCATACATTCGATGAGATAAAAGACATAGGCCGGACCGCTGCCGGAAACAGCCGTGACCATATCGATTTCTGATTCATCGCTAAGTTCGACAGTCTGACCAACTGAGGACAAAAGGGCTTGGCAAAGCTTCTTCTGAGCCGCCGTTACCGCCGTAGAGGCATAATAACCGGTGATACCTTTTCCGATCGAAGCCGGCGTGTTGGGCATGGCGCGAATAATGGGAGCAGACTCCCCCAGATGCTCGGCCATAGCCGCAACAGAAATACCGGCGGCAATCGAAATGAAGACCGCGCCCTCAAGATCCCTGATCGGAAGCCCCGAAAGCACCTCGGCGAGCACCTGCGGCTTAACCGCCAATATAACAGCGCCCGCTGATGTGAGATCCGCTGCCGAGGGATCCGAAAGCACGACAAGCCCGGTATCCTTGACCAAAGCTTCCAAACCCGGGTTCGGGTTTGGTTCGATCACGGCAATCTCTTGACCGCTTCGAATACCGTTCGACAACCAGCCGTCGAGCAAGGCCATGCCCATCTTGCCGGCACCGACAAGAATCAGATCACGGTCTTTGCCGACATCATTCACGCGTGCCCTTGGGTTTCAAACAACGCCGCTGCCAATGCTTCATTGGCCGGGCGGCCACCCCAAATGTGATACTGAAATGCAGGATAGAAGCGATCACAGGCCGATACTGCTGCCGAGACAAGCTCTTCACATTGGTGACGCGTGGTTTGAGCGCCCCCCTGAAGCATCAGACCGTGTCGATAGAGCAATACGCCCTCTTCGGACCATAAATCGAAATGGCCAACAAAAAGCTGTTCATTGATTAAGGCGATAAGGTCGACAATACCGCTACGCTTGGCCGGCGAAACCCTGACATCCACTTCTGCGGCCAAGTGAAGAACCTCCAAATCGTCCCGCCAGTTGAGTGACAGGGCGTAGTCGCTCCAAAGCCCGCCAATCACAAAATCCATTTCGCTCTCGCCGGGCCGGTCAAAAGACCAGTCTTGATTGAGAGCAACCTGCTCAAGTGTATCAAGAGGATTGTCTAAAACAGTTTCGGAAATATCTGAGATGTCTGAGATGGTCATGGCGCCGCTTACTCCCTTGCCGACAGACAGACTTGTGCCGATCGTCGGGCAGGCCTCAAACACCCGACAGGCTCGACGTGAATCGCCTTTCAATCACGGTAGACCTTGGTTTTGATCTTGGCAACATATTGTAGCCCCAAGGAAAAGACGTACAAGATACCAGCGAATCAACGACATCGCCGAGGGCGCAAAAACGCAGCGCCCCGGGCGTTGCCATCGCTCCACCCGGATCGATCAATCGCTTGTCAGCTCAAACAATGTGGTGGTTCCGCTGACTTCATTGGCAACCGCCAACATCGCTTTGCCATTCGGGCTGTCGCTTTTGCTGATGAACTTGATCCCTTCCGGCGCCAGGTCGCCAGCGGTGCCGGCAGCGGGATCTCCCTCAAAGTTCCGGGTTGTCACATAGTCGATGAAGATGGGCGCCGTCGGCGTCGAGACGTCATAAATCATGAACCCGCCCATGCGCTCAAGACCCACGAAGGCGTAGGTCTTATCACCCATTTTACCGATCTCAAGCGCTTCCGGTTCAGGCCCTTTGTCATCACTGCGATTGTCAAAGGAACCATTCTCATCATTTGTGCTGTTAAACTCGTTGGGGAATCTCTCAGACAGGATGCGTTCCATATCATCGCCGCTGTCGAAGACCATTTCACCGGCAGCATTCCAAATACTGAACGACCGGCCACCATAGGCATAGATCTTATCGTGATCTCCGTCGCCATCCGTATCGCCTAAGCTGGTGGTGGTCTTGAGCCGCCCAAGATTTGCCTTGTCCTGCAGCTCGGCAGCATTTGGAAACGCCTCGGGATCAAGTGTGAGATCTTTCACCCGCGTCTCCTCGCTCCAACCGTCATAGTCTTTGGCGTCACCCTCATTGGCGACCGCAAGATAGGTCTCACCACCGATCTCGAAAGCGATAATCGTGTCCGGTTGATACATACCCAAAACAGGCCACGTGTTTAATTTGATCGCGTCATCTTTGTTGCTCACATCCAGTGGAATCTGGCTGTGGTCCTTAAATCCAAGACCGACCACATTCGCGATCTCACCAGCGGCAATATCAATGACACCCACGGCATTGTTTTCCTGCAAAGTTACCCAAGCGGTTTTAGAATCCGGGGACACAGCAATATACTCAGGCTCGAAGTCCTCCGCCGCTGTGGCACCGGTTTTTACGATGCGGGCCCCTCTCGGCGCCCCGGAGCTGTTCCATTTTTTGAAGTCGGCGATTTTCACCGTGCCCCTATCAACACCCTTGGAGATATCAATGATGGCAACAGTTCCTTCCGGATCGACGGAATAGTCAGCATTGGGCTCACCCTCGCAGGCCGCCAAGACAAAATTGCCGTCCGGCGAAAAGATCACCATGTCCGGCAAGGCGCCGACGGTGAAATCCTTCACAAACTCGCCTGAGGTTTTGTAGATGGCAACTTTGCCAGGCTGCGTCTTGTCATCTGCCTGAATTGCAATGGCGACCAGATCTTCATGGACCGACACGCTGTTTGGCGCCTTGCCGTGATTGGCTGCGGAAATTTCAGCAACCTTCTTGGGCTCCGAGGGGGTACTGATATCAAGAATGTCGACAGTCTTGGCGTCTCCGTTAACAACGAAGAGCTGCTTGCTTTTGGGATCGTAGTCGACAATTTCAGCCGCGCCCGCGTCGAACGCGCCAGTGGAGTACGTCCCGATCGCACGCGCTCCGTTGATCGAAGCTTGCGCCCCGCCCAAAACCCAGTATCCGCCTGCAGCGGCCGCTGCGACGATGATAAGTGTCGTTTTCAGCTTCATTCTCGATTCTCCTCGATCCAGCAAGAGCGCCCATGCCAGGATGTTGGGCGCGGCAGAATGGAAGAAGCGATAAGCCTGGGGGGTTACACTTATTTGTCAGTCTTGCGACATTCAGATGTCAAAAATATCAATGTAAGCTTGAGAAAACCTATTTAGACTGTTGTTTTGAAACGGTTTTCTTGGTTGTCTTTTTCCGTGTCGGCGCTTTTGTTTTTTCCAGTTTTTCCAACCGTTTTGACAATTCTTCGTTCTCCTGGCGCGCTTTGGCGGCCATTTCTTTGACCGCGTCAAATTCTTCTCGTGTCACCAGATCGAGATCGCTGATCAGTCTCTCTGCTTGTTGACGCACCAAGGTCTCGATTTCCGTTTTGACCCCTTGGGCCGCGCCGGCGGCATTGGTCAGCAGTTTGGCGAAATCGTCAAATATTTTGCTTTGAGTTTGCATCAAACAAAACCTCGTAGACATTTGAACAATATTGTCTTTTTGAGATAGGCCTTATCCGGCGGCAAAACAAGTGGCCATTTGCCGCTTGGGCCGGAATGGTCTAAACCTCGGCAAACAATATGAGTTTCTCCCATGCCCGCTCTCGCCATTCCTTTTCCTGAAATTGACCCGATTCTTGTTCAGCTCGGCCCGTTTGCGATTCGCTGGTATGCCCTGGCGTACATTGCCGGCTTGGTTCTGGGTTGGCGCTACATCCTTCGCCTCGTGCAATCCCAGACTCTGTGGCCGAGCCGCAAGGAAAAGGGCAAGAAGGTTTTGGACGCCCCGGCGACAGCCTTGCAGATCGACGATCTCCTCATTTGGGTCACACTCGGTGTCGTTCTTGGCGGTCGCATGGGATACGTCCTCTTCTACAATCCGGGCATGCTGCTGGAAAATCCGTTCTCCATCTTCGCCGTCTGGCAAGGGGGCATGTCTTTTCACGGTGGCCTTTTGGGCGTCATTGTGGGCGGCGCCTGGTTCTGCATCCGCAATAATCTCAGTATCTTCCGTGTTGGCGATTTGGTTGCTGCCGCGGTCCCCATCGGTCTCTTTTTTGGAAGGATTGCCAATTTCATCAATCAAGAGCTTTGGGGAAACGTGACCAACGTGCCTTGGGCGGTCATCTTTCCCAAGACAGGAGATGGCTTGCCGCGTCACCCCAGCCAGCTCTACGAGGCGGGACTTGAGGGTCTTCTGCTTTTTGCGGTGCTTTACCTCGCAGTGCATCGTCTCGGCGCGTTTCGCCGTCCCGGCCTTACCGTCGGCATATTTTTGACCGGGTATGGCCTGTCGCGCATTTTTGTCGAGTTCTTCAGGACGCCGGATTTTGCGATCGGGTATCTGGCGCTGGATTTTGTGACCATGGGGATGATTCTGTCCCTGCCCATGGTGATCATAGGGCTCGGCTTGGTTTGGCGGGCCCTCGATAATGCACCGTCCTGGCTGAGGCCGGAACCGATACTGCCAGATCCGCAAAAGTGACGTTTGCCAATCCCAGCGGTTCCGACCTGAACCAGATTCTGAAACGCCGCATTGCAGAACGTGGCCCTCTCAGCGTTTCCGAGTATATGGAAACAGCGCTCTATCATCCGGAATTGGGCTATTACATCAAAGCCAAGCCCATTGGCGCGGAAGGTGACTTTGTCACCGCACCGGAAATCTCGCAAATGTTCGGCGAACTCATCGGCCTTTGGTGTGTTCAGGCTTGGCGGGACATGGGACGGCCCGCCCAGTTTCGTTGGATTGAATTGGGACCGGGCCGCGGCACCTTGATGCAAGATGCCCTGCGCGCCGCAAGTCAGGACCCCCACTTTATTGAAGCCGCGCAGATCTGTTTGGTGGAGAAGAATGAATATCTCAAAACACGCCAAGCGACCGCGTTACACACCTTCACGGGTGTTGAATGGTATGCGGACTTGGGAGAAATTCCCGACGCCCCCTCCATTGTGATTGCCAACGAATTTTTTGATTGCCTGCCGATCGATCAATTTGTCTTCAAAAACCAAAACTGGTTTGAACGCCAAATTGGCTTGGATGCTTCAGGGGAACTGGCCTTTCAGACCGGCGACGCGCCGGTAGCTATTGCCCATAGGCCGGGTCATGCGGTTGAGGGCGACATCAGCGAATCCTGCCCCGCAGCTGAGGCATTGGTCAAATCGCTCGTCGCGAGATTGCTTAAGTCTTCCGGCCGCGCCCTCATCATCGACTACGGTTACCCAGGACCGGCCATTGGCGACACGCTTCAGGCGATCGGCCGGCACAAATTTGCTGATGTGCTGCAGACGCCAGGTCAAGTCGATATCACGGCACATGTGGACTTCACCACCCTCTCAAACGCAGCCGGGCAGATAGGCGCTGCGGTCGATGGACCCGTTGAGCAAGGCACCTTTCTGACCGCATTGGGACTTGATATGCGCGCCGAAACATTGAAGGCCCGCGCAACCGAGACGCAAGCAAGCGCCATTACCGCGGCGACCGATCGTCTCGCTCATCCGGACCAAATGGGACAACTGTTCAAAGTTCTCAGCTTGTCTTCACCTGGCTTGCCGGTGCCGCCGGGTTTTCCCGATGAGGCACGTGCCTCTCATTGACAGAATCGGGCATTGCTTCTAACGCTGGGGCTTCGAGAGAGTCAGAAACTGAGGTCAATTTGAACGCTGAAGCTCCAGCAGACCCACTCATGGTTTTTCAAGGTGAGGGTCTTAAGTCAGGCGGCATTGCACACGGTTTCTTTGCCAGGCAGGGCGGATACTCAACTGGAATCTACGATAGCCTGAATTGCGGCAATGGCTCAGACGACGACCCCGAAAATGTCGCACGAAACCAAACACGGGTTTCGGAATATCTGGGTGTCCCCTTAACCAAACTTCTGACGCTCTATCAAATTCACTCCAATAAAACGGTGAACGTGACCCAATCTTGGAATGCCGCCGAGCGGCCCAAGGCCGACGCCATGGTCACGGACACACCTGGCTTGGCTCTGGGTATCTTGACTGCCGATTGCGCGCCGGTCTTGTTCGCGGCACCCGAGTCAGGAGTCATCGGGGCGGCCCATGCCGGTTGGCAAGGCGCTCTGTCAGGCGTGATCGAAAACACAGTCAAGGTTATGGCGGCGCGCGGCGCAGCGCCCGCTTCAATCACGGCCATGATCGGCCCTTGCATCGGTCAATCAAGTTATCAGGTCGGGCCGGAGTTTCGTACTCGCTTTACCGAAGCTGATGAAAATTATGCGACGTTCTTTGCACCCTCCGCGGATACGTCACGACCCGATCATTGGCAGTTTGATCTAAAGAGTTTTGTTGAGTTCAAATTGCATTCGGCAGGCGTGGGGTCCATTTCAGCGATGGGTCTGTGCAGCTATGCGAACGCCGAGAATCTCTTTTCCTATCGGCGATCCGTGCATCGCGGCGAGCAGGATTATGGCCGCAACATATCGGCCATTACACTGACCCATGATTAGAGCGCCTTTCTTCATTGCAGGACTTTTGATTTTGACGGCATGCGCCGAACTTCCGCGTCCTTTTCAGGGGGCCGAGCGCAACGACGACATCTTGGATACCATTTTGGTCAATCCCGGTGTAATGATCGCGCCGGTGGTCGGCGTTCCGGCACCACTCAATACGCAATTGTCGAACACGATCGCCGAAGCGGCACAAGCACTCGACATTGCTGCCGTCACGAGAAGTGCCGGCCGCAGTGCCAGCCTTCTGCAAGGCGAAGCCCAAATTGTCGATAGTGGCGGCGGAAAGGACCTTTTGTTCCGATGGGCATTGACCAGCCCCGACGGCCTGGTCATCGATCAAACGGAGATGCGGGTCCCCGCCTTCGATGCAACGTCGGATGACCCCTGGCTGGTTTACGCCAACAGTGATTTGTCGCCGATCATCAATCAGACCGCCGCCTACCTCTACCAACTGCTATACCGGCCGTCCGCATTGGCCAGCCAACCGGAAGCGCCACCCCCACCCCCTCCTCTTGAGATCGATGGCGTCTACTCGATCTTTGTCCCCGCCGTGACCGGTGCCCCGGGAGACGGCGGAACCGCGCTGACCGAGGCGATGCGGCAATTGCTTGACCTTGAAGATCTCATCATCCCTATCGAACTCTCGTCGGGCCCGACTCCCAATACCTATGTCATTGCGGGCTCCGTCAAGACATCCAGGCTATCGGATGAGATTGAAGAAATAACGATTGATTGGGAGCTGATCTCTCCTGAGGGCGAGGTCTTGGGAACCGCCGGTCAGCAAAACCAAATTGCGGCCGGCAGCCTCGATCGTGAGTGGGGCGATACGGCGCTTTTCGCTGTGGAAGGGGCAGCCGAAGGTGTTCTGAACCTGCTGTTGCAGTTCCCGCCATTGAACCCTGGGGCCGCCGGTCAGGTCAATTTGAGAGGGTCCGTTGATTGAATAGACCAGAAAAGAGACATGTATTTACACCCTGAAATACGCTTGATAGAAGACCGGTGATGGTGAAGGGCATCGGCTCGGTCAAAGCGGATCGCCAGGGGTAAGACAAAGGGATGCGGACATGAAACTCATTGCCGGTAACAGCAATGTTCCACTTGCAGAGTCGATTGCGAAATACCTCCATAGTCCATTGGTCAAGACCGAGGTGAAGACGTTCGCGGACAATGAGGTATTCGTCGAAATCCACGAAAACGTCCGCGGCGCTAATTGTTTTGTCATTCAATCAACATCCTACCCGGCAAATGATCACCTCATGGAGCTGCTGATCTGCATCGACGCTCTTTATCGTGCGTCGGCCGGCAGCATCACGGCTGTTATTCCCTATTACGGCTACGCGCGACAGGACCGCAAGACATCCGCCCGCACGCCCATTTCCGCGAAGCTCGTTGCGAATTTGATCACAACCGCCGGCGCCAATCGGGTGCTCACCATGGACCTGCACGCAGGACAAATTCAGGGCTTCTTCGACATGCCGACTGACAATCTGTATGCCACCCCCGTCATCGCACGAGATATCAAAGAAAACTATCGGGACCAGGACAACCTGATGGTCATCTCACCGGATGTTGGCGGGGTGGTTCGGGCTCGTGCTTTGGCGAAACGTTTGGACGCCGACCTGGCAATCGTTGACAAGAGACGGGAACGCGCAGGCGAGTCGGAGGTCATGAATATCATCGGAAATGTGGAAGGCCGGGCTTGCATCCTATTCGACGATATCGTCGATTCGGCAGGCACCCTGTGCAATGCCGCCGAGGCCTTGATTGAACATGGCGCCTCGCAAGTATCGGCTTATGTGTCCCACGGTGTTTTGTCCGGTAAAGCCTTAGAGCGCATCCAAAATTCTGCCTTCAAGGAACTGGTCATAACCGACTCGATTGCCGCCACCGAGGCGCAAAAGAACACGGAAAAGCTCAGACAAATCACCATTGCACCGCTTATCGGCGAAGCCATTCGCCGAATCGGCAATGCGGAATCGGTCTCCAGCCTCTTCAACTAATTCCCTCGCCCATTCCAAATCGCTGGCTTAAACTCAGCGCTCATGAGCGACATATGCATTTTTGGGCCTGTCAGCAAGGACGTGATTTATCATGGCCCGGTGAAAGCCATGGAGTCGGTCGGCGGCGTTCCCGTTTATGCAGGACTGACTGCCGCGCGCCTGAGACAATCCCTCCAAATCATCACAAAGTGGGCTGCGAGCGACGACCACCGCTTCGACATATTGAGAAACGAACAGTCTATCCGCTTACGGAATATCGGTTCTAGTCAGACCACTTCCTTCGAGCTTACCTATGACTCGGACCATGAAACGGATCGGCAACTTCGCCTCACAGCGATTGCGGAACCCTTCCAAGTCGAAGATCTCAAATACGTAGAGGCGGAGCTGCTCTATCTTGCCCCCTTGATGCAAGGCGACATGGATGCCACCCTCATAAGAAAGGCGGCCAAAACCAAACGTCTTGCGCTCGATGTTCAAGGACTATTGAGACAAGCCAAAGACGGCCTGATAAAATCATCCGATTGGCCCGAGAAACTAGAGGCGCTCCCTTCTGTGGGCATCTTAAAGGCAAGTCACGTAGAGGCTGCATGCCTAACGGGCGAAAAAGATCCGGTGCTTGCGGCACAACAGATCGCCGCGTGGGGCGTTGGGGAGGTAATTATCACGCGGGACCGTTGGGGGGCACACGTTCTGGCAAAGGGGGAAGCCGTCGATATCCCGGCCTTCGAGCCGATACGACAGACCGATTCAACCGGTTGCGGCGATACTTTTTTTGCCGCTTATCTCTCAAAGAGATTGGATGGAGAGGGCATAACTCAAGCCGGCACCTACGCGGCGGCCGTAGCCGCGTTGAAGATCGGTGTTTGGGGCCCCTCTCAGGCTGAGCACCGCGAGATTGCCGCCTTTATGACATCCGGATCGCGCCTACCGCTCAGCCCAAATGGGTCATGATATCGTTTCAATGAAACTCTTCGTTTCAGGGTCGGCCGGCAAATAGGATTCCACATGCAGCTCATCGAGTGTCACGTCTTTCGGTGATCCCAGTCGCATGGTGACGCAAAATAAGTTTAGCTTCATGTTACCCTTCTGAAGACTGAATGGGACCATCAATTTCGGCTCCTGCAACAGCAAGTCCGCCGAAACGAATTCCGGAAAAGTCGGATACGCCATCAATTCCTCCAACAGCCTGTTATATTCGTCGGAACGCTTAGCATCCATGTCTCCACGTATTCGCCTCAAGAATTGCGGCGCAAATTCGCTCCAATTCTGAATGTATTGACTGAGGCCGTCGGGATGAAAAACAAACTTCAACATGTTGTTTCGCACGTCGTCGGGCAGCTCCCCTTCGTCAAAGAACAGATCGACGAAATTCGCATAGGATCGGTTTTCCATCAAAATTTCCCAAGACGCATCCATGCAAACCGACCCATAAGGGTCAAATTGCTGCATGACGCTTTCAAACATGGATTTTACATGAGACATTTCGGGAGAGTTGAGATCCAATTCGGAATAAAGGCCGGCGAAACCCGCCAACTTCAACATGTCGTTTCGGTCTCTGAGCGGCACCTCCAACGCATCGCAAATCATCACGATCAAATCCCGGCTCGGACGTGATTTGCCGGTTTCAACAAAGCTGACATGACGAGACGAGACGCTGATTTGCAGCGCCAAATCCATCTGACTCATGCGCCGCAATTGACGCCACTTTTTTATATGTCCGCCTACGGATGACGGGCTAACCAGGGATATGTTCATATGCGCTTCCGAAAAACCAGCCGAGACCACGTTAGACTATACTGCGTTTCAGTTGTTTCAATTACCTATCAGGTAATTGTTTCTCGATCATGTCTTGGACAGGATGCCGCCATAGCCAATTGGAGGTAGACATGACCAAAACACTGATTTCGTTAATAGCCGTAACGTTTATTGCCATGAGCCAGAGCGCCCAAGCAGGCGAATTCTCCGACGCCATGGAGGGCTGCAAGACAAGCCTGATTGAGTTTTACAGCGGCGATAAGGAGCCACGCATTAAGTTTCGTGAGGCCAAAAGCCGCGGTGCCGGCGAAGCGCACATGTTCTTTCAAGTCAGGCCGCAGACCTCTGCCGGTCAGGGCGAAAAGCTTGTGGTGAAATGCATCGCGAAGAAAAGCAGCGGTGATGTCATTGCCCTTCATGTGAGAGACAATGAAACCAAAGAATGGGCGCTTGCAACGCGGTAAGTTCGTCAATGACGCAGCGGGATTCGGCCATATAGCTTTTGCGGAATCCCGCCCGTCCTATTCGGCCGGCTGTTGCCCCTTTTGCTTTTGAACCTGTTCCGGGGTGACGTGCCAGCCCAGGGCGGCCAGGAGGTAATAGGCCAACAGATAGACGATCATCGAAACAATCAAACCGAGCAAGGATGCAATAATCCAATCCGGCGCGAAGAAGGTACTGGCCGCACCGGCAAAGTAGCCGATGAAAGCCGGCGGATGCCAAGCCGGCAAATGCTCAAGCTGCTCTTGTGTCCAATTCATGCGGCCAATCACATAATACGACATAATAACCGGACCGATGAGCGGCGGCGTGATGTTGGCGAGCAGGTTGATCCAATCCATGAAACGTTCATAGATGCCAAGACCAAGAATGGTGCCCAGCACGCCGCAAATCACCACCATGACATGGCGGGGTTTTCTGAAAACGCTCGAGAGCTGAATGACGGGCAGATAGAGATTGGCGTCACCGGTGGTCCAAAGCGCAAGACTCATGCCGATGAGACCGATGCCACCGATAATCATGCCTTGCTGAAGCATATAGGTGGTGAAATCGTAAGTTCCGGCGACAATGCCGCCCATAGAACCGACGATTTGCAGGAACCATTGAGAGATAATCAACACAATGAAGGGAATGGCCAGGGCCACCCACGCCTTCTTGGCAAACCTTGTATACTCAGCCATCACAATGGCGCCGGCGATCCAAGACCCAACCACAAAATTAATGGCCTGGACCATGGTCATCGGCTCCTGAGCGGCGGCGTCTTGTGACAGGGCCAGAAATCCATTCCATCCGCCCGCGTCGACAATATTGGCATACATGGCATAAAGACCAACAAAGACAAGAATCACCACCGCGGGCACGCTGACAACTTCCAAGCCACGAATGCCGAAATAGGTCGTCGCGGTGTAGAGGATACCGGCGAAGATTGCGATGAAATAAAACGCGAAAGGTGATGCAAACAATTGGGCCCAAGCATATCCAAAGGCCCCAACCACAATACCCTGCCAGCCAATCAAAAGAAGCGCCAGAAAAATGACCGGAAGATAGGCCCCGACATTTCCAAACCCAAAGCGATAAAGCAAACCACTATTGCAGGCTGTCCGGAAACCCATATACCCAACCAGCCCACCAATCACAAAGTTGATGAAGTTACCCACAAAGGATGCGGTGACGAGATCTGGCCAAAATGAAACACTCTTCCCGAGCCCTGCACCCACCAATAGACCGGTCACCAAAAACCCCCACCCAAAGGCGAGCGTTAAGAGCGGCAGCGCGTCGCGACGCTGATCGTCGGACAAGGGCGCCAACGGATTATCGGCACTTTGCTGTTCCGCTTGTTCATCTAGAGTCCACCAGGCTTTTAGTTTTGCAGTGAATGACATGATCTCAACCTCCCCCGATGATCTATACGGACAATCGCACCATCACGTACACATGCCGATTCTTCAGGCCACGACGCTAACACGGTAGCCCGTCTTGAACAATTTTGGGATGAATAGCGGCTAAACCGACGCCTCGACCAACTCACTTTGGTCGGCGGTTGTGGCGCGCTTTGAATCGACTGCGGTGTAGACATGACCGAAAGTTTCTCGGTTCCTGAGAACACGCCAAACCAATTGCGCCAGGTCTTCCCGGTTGATGATACCCTTGGCTTTGGGATTCTCTACGAGAATTGCCTCATGTGTCGGTCTACGGAGCTTTGGCTTGCCGGGTCGTATGATCGTCCAGTTCAGATCAGAACGCTGAAGGCGCTTTTCGGCCTTAGTCTTTGCACGGGCGCAGCCCCCGCTCAGTAATCTCGATAGAAATGATCTGGTTGACTTGCTGTTACCGCATCCAATTCGTGTGACCAGCACAAATCGCGAAATGTTTGATGCTTCGGCAACGCCAATGACGTTACTGTTCCCAAGGGCATCAACGGCACGCCGGCCGCCGAGAAAGCTAACAATGGTCGCAGAAGTTTCAACACCTTTCAGTGCCTTCGTAATCTGATCGACTTGCATGACGTCGGCGGTTCGAATTTCGACGCCGATCGGCGCCAGTTTGGACAAGTCACTCGCCGGGCGCGCGACAGCAATGACTTGATCTCCTCCCTCATTCAGCAAACGGCACAACTCAAGACCGCCCGCCGATGTCGGACCAAACACAACCACTGTCCCCATGACCGGTCCTTCTCAACCCACGTCACCTACTCAAACCAGGATACTGCCGCCGCGCGGCCGTAATCAAGCTGATCTCGTCACCATGGTTAAAGCTTGAAAACGGCAACCTCGCCTCCAAAGGGCTTCCAGATCTTGGTCCGGTCAACCGCCGTGAGATTCTTGCCCGGGGTTGCCCCGCTTTGCATCGCCCGTAACACAATATCGGCCAAATCCTGACGATGAATAGCACCCATGACGTGTGGATCCTCGACCAGCACACCCTCACCGGTGGCCGAAGGTCTTTCAGGTAATGCGCCCGGCCTGATCACGCTCCAAGTCAGACCGGAGGACCGAAGATACTCCTCCGCCTGCTCACGCACGCTGAGGGCCTGTTTTAACAATTGCCGAAAGCCCAACATCACGGCGGCGGCACTGTCTCCGCAGCCGACCGATGAAATCATGGTAAAGCGCGACGCGTTCGTTGCTTCGGCGATGTCGACAACATTTTTGTAGGCCTGCAACGGCACACGCGAACCATCGGCCAGATGACCGCCCAAGAAACTGACAAAGTGGGCGCCTTCAGGCAGCTGTTGCAGGCTGTCTCTGAGTTGGCTGATCTCAACAACGTCGGCAAGGCAGGGCTTGCATCCCATTGCGTTGAGTTCATCGGCCTTCACTTTCGAACGTATGACGGCAAAAACGTCGGAGCCTGATTCCCTCAGCTGCCGTGCCAGCGCGAGTCCCGGCACACAACTGGCTCCGACAATGACGACAGACGACATCGCAAACGACCTTTAAGTTGATCTCAAAGCGGTGACATTAAGGCTAGGCCGTGTCTTGAGGTTTGGACGGCGCCAGCTTCTCGCGCTCCGCCTCAAGAACAACATTGAACTCTGCACCTATCAAAAAAACCGCCGCCGCCAAATACAGGAACAGCAGCAAAACGATCACACCGCCAAGACTTCCGTAAATCAAGCTATAGTCAGCAAAATTCAAAATGTAAAAACGGAATGCACTGGCCAAGGCAACCCACAGTCCGTAAGCCAGGAGGGCGCCGGGCAGAACGTTCCGCACGCCATGATCCGCATCCGGTAGAAATCGATACATGATCACCGTCAGGGAAATCATCACCAACGGCGCAAAAAGCCATTCACCCAATGCAATCAATGTTTCGGCAATCTCAGGTAAAGCCATATTGTCCGGCAGCAACGACACAGCGAGCGGGATGACAATATCAACGATAGCTGCAATCAAGACAGCAACCGCCGCCAAGACTACAATCAATGCGCCCTGCGCGCGGTGAAAGAAAAAGCTTCTCGGACGCGAGATACCGTAAACGCGATTGAGACCGCCGCGCAGCGCCTCAATGGCATTGGCCGAAATCCATAAGGCACCCAAGATACTCAATGTCAGAAGAGAGCCGCTGGATTTAGAGACGACGTCATCGATAATCGGCTCGATCGCCTGAGCCGCCGCACCCGGAACATTTGACAAGGCCCAATTGATAAAATTGTCGGCCGCTTGGGTCTCCTGAAACGCCGCCGCAAGTGCTGTCAGAAAGATCAGAAACGGAAAAATCGCCAAAAAGCTCAGGAAGGCGACATTTCCTGCATAGTCCATGCCGCCGTGAGAAAAGAATCTGCCGATGGGTCGCAGAAACAACAATAGGGCAGATTTCACGAGTTGAAGAATTTGCATACCGATTTCGCTGGTCAAAGGACACGGGGCCCTATGGGATGAGCCGATTCATCTCATTATAGCCCATAATCGCTGGGATAAACCCTCGAAGCTTTTGGATGCGATGACCCGCTTGAGCGCGTGGCACAAAGATCACCCTTTTGCTCGGGATCGCGCCTGTTGCCGCAATAGGCCTGCCTTGAACATGTATTCAATAGGCGGGCGGCTTGTCCGTCAGGCCTAGCCACAGTGTCAACTTCTTCTCATTGTGCGCCCCTGATCAACCATTGGAGAGCCTCATGTCCGCCTACCTCGTCGCCGTTGCACACATCACAGACTTTAACGACAACGTCAAAAAATATGCCCAATTGTCGGCCCAATGGGCCGCCGAAAACGGCGGGGAATACAAAATTAGAGGCGCCGCCGCCAAAGTCGGCGAAGGCGAATTGCTTGCAGGGCGATCCGTGATCGTCAGCAAATTCCCAAGCATGGAGCATCTCAAAGCATTCTATGAATCCGACAAGTACCAAAAAGAAATAAAGCCTCTGCGAGAGGGTTCCGGAACCTACGACATCGCCCTGTTTGAAGGCCTCGACTGAGGCCCAGGTGATTGAATGACGGAAGCCAATTCAAATGGGCGCGCTCAAGTGCTTCTTGCATGCGCCATCACCTATGCCGCTGCGCTCGGCGCCGCCTATCTCACCGCAAGCGCCCTTCCTGGTGACCTCCATCCCATTTGGATCGCATTGATTGCTGACTTGGCAGCAACACTTGTTGTCTTTATCGCCGGTGCCATCGTGGGCAATTCCAGCCTCTACGATCCCTATTGGAGCGTGGCACCACTTGTGATCATTGTGTATTGGGCGCTGTCGGACTCAAACGGCGACGCAAATGTTATACGTACATTGCTTGTCTTCGCGGTGGTCTATGCCTGGGGCTTGCGTCTGACATTTAACTGCTTCCGGCGATGGACCAGCCTTGAGCACGAGGACTTTCGGTATCAGGATTTAAGAAAGTCGTCCGGCAAGCTTTACCCATTGGTAGACTTATTCGGCATTCAGATCTTTCCAACACTGCTCGTCTTTGCCGGCTGCCTGCCGCTTTATCCGGCGCTCACATCGGGTGCAGACCTTGGCCTGTTTGATTTGATTGCCGTTTTGCTGGCCGGATTCGGTATTCTCTACGAAACCTTAGCGGATCAACAGCTGAGGAGGTTTCTCGTCACGCGCAGTGATTCCAGTCGAGTGTGCACCGACGGCGTGTGGGGCCGGTCACGTCACCCAAACTATCTGGGCGAAATCAGTTTTTGGTGCGGACTCTGGTTCTTCGCATTGGCCGTCAATACGCAATGGTGGTGGACCGGCATTGGCGCCCTCGCCATGATCATTCTATTTGTCTTCATCAGCATTCCGATGATGCAAACCCGCCACAAACAAAGACGGCCGGACTATGAAGATCAAGTGAAGGGCATTCCAATTCTACTGCCCAAATTGTCGGCCTGACACTGAAGAACGAAGCCATCGCGTCTTTTGTTGGTTACGCTTGGCGGGCGAGTTCTTGCAATCCGGCAACTGTCTTTTGGCTTGGCTGTTGTTTCGGCATGCGGTTCCAAGCATCCAGCGCGGCGATCTTATAAGCCTCCGCCAAAGTCGGGTAGTTGAAGGTGTTTTCGACGAAATACTCCAACGTCCCTTCCAAGTTTAAAACAGCTTGCCCGATATGAATGAGTTCCGTTGCCCCTTCGCCGACAATATGCACGCCGAGCAAACGCCGGGTCTCCAGTGAGAAAATCATTTTCATAAAGCCGGAGCTTAAACCCATAATATGGCCGCGGGAGGTTTCCCGAAACCGCGCAACACCGCATTCGTAAGGGATCGCCTTTTCTTGCACCTCTTCTTCCGTCATGCCGATGGTTGACATTTCTGGGACCGAATAAATGCCGTAGGGGAAAAACTCCGGGGGATCATGCGCCACTTGCCCGAAAGCATGACAAGCGGCAATTCGCCCTTGCTCCATGGATGTCGAGGCAAGACTCGGAAAACCAATCACATCGCCGACCGCATAGATATGGGGCACATTCGTTTGGAAGCTGCTACGGTCGACGGTCAGACGGCCGCGTTTGTCAGGCTGCAATCCACTGGCTTCTATGTTCAGCGTATCGGTGGCACCCTGTCGACCGGCCGCAAACAATACCATATCCGCTGAGACCACACGCCCATTGGTCAGTTGAACTTGACAATGCTCGCCGTCAACACAAGCCACAGATGCGACTTGTGACTTGAAGTAAAGGCGCATGCCACGATCACGCAAATCATGGACGAATTCATCCACCAATTCGCGGTCGATAAAGCCGAGCATGGAATCTGCAGCCTCAATCACCGTGACCTGAACATCGAGTGCCGAAAAGATCGTGGCATATTCAATGCCGATCACGCCGGCCCCAATGATCACCAACGATCGCGGCAAGTAGGACAGATCAAGAATCTCATCACTATCGAGAACCCGTCGCCCGTCAAACGGAATGTGGCTCGGACGGAAAGGTCGTGTTCCTACGGCCAAAACAACTCTGTCCGCCGTAAACTCGATGACGTCCTCTTTTTCCGTCACCACTTGGATGCGTTTCGAATCCAGGAAGCTTGCCGTACCCCGCAGAGTTTCAACCTTGTTACGTGCAAATTGATGCTCCAAGATTTCCACTTCGTGAGACAGGGTCATGTGCAAACGTTCCAAGAGATCATCGGCTTGGATGTCTTGCTTGACCCGATAAGACCGCCCGTAGAACCCGCGCTCCCGCCATCCGGAGAGGTTCAGGACCGTTTCTCGCAAGGTCTTGCTGGGAATGGTGCCGGTGTGAACCGATACCCCGCCGACTTGACGGCCTTTCTCCACCATCAAGACGCTTTTGCCGAATTTGGCGGCCTGTATCGCCGCGCGCCGGCCGGCAGGCCCACTGCCGATAACAATCAAATCATAATGCGACATATCTTGCCCGCACCCCTTACCCTTCGAACGAGTAAACTAGTGCATAGCCGTATCCATTTGATTAAACATGCGGCAAACAAGAATGAATTCGAAGAAACTACAATATTCATGAAAAATATCGTATTTTCTTCTGTTTTCGTGAACATTTATGGCAAAAAGACAAGGAATTCTGCCGCTGAATAAGGGATAATCCAGAGGCAATTGGTTAAACGGCAATCGATGATGGCGGCGTTGGCGTAGTGTTCCTGACATCATCACAATCTTTCAGGGACGGCCCTCATGCGCTCTATTCAACATCCCTATCTTCTTTTTCTGGGCGATGCGGCGGATCCTCTCGCCGCCAAGGTCGCCCAAGGCATTGTCGATTGGCGTCCTGAGTTCTGTGTCGGCCAATTACGATTGCCCAATTGCAATGCGGATCTTGGGTTGGAAGAAATGACCCTCGCCGAAGCCAGAGAGGCCGGCGCCAAGACACTTGTCATCGGTGTTGCCAACCGAGGCGGTGTGATTGCCGATAGTTGGATAGAGATTTTAAGTGAGGCACTGATACAAGGGTACGACCTCGCCGCCGGCCTGCATAACAAACTTGCCGACGTGCCACAGCTCGCCGATTTATCGGCTCAGAACGGCAGAACATTGTTTGACGTCCGGCATCCAACCGACAACTTTGACGTGGCGTCGGGAACCAAGAGAAAGGGTCAACGATTGCTGGCCGTCGGTACGGATTGTTCCTGCGGCAAGATGTACACCACACTTGCAATGGAAAAAGAAATGCAGGCCCGCGGCCTGAAAGCGAGCTTTAGGGCTACCGGACAAACCGGCATTTTGATCACCGGCAACGGCGTGTCGATCGACGCTGTCGTTGCCGATTTTATCTCCGGCGCCGTTGAGTCCCTTTGCCCGGATAATGAGGCGGATCATTGGGATATTATTGAAGGCCAGGGATCACTCTTCCATCCGTCATTCGCCGGTGTTTCGATGGGCCTATTGCATGGCGCCCAAGCTGACGCATTGATTATGTGTCATGAGCCTACGCGTACACATATGCGCGGCCTGCCTCACTACGCATTGCCCGCGATAGAAGAATGCATGGAGGCAAATTTGAACGCCGCCCGGCTGACAAATGAGAATGCGCGTTTTGTTGGGCTGTCTATCAACACATCAAAAATGGATGAAGCTGCGGCCGATGCCTACCTGAAAGACCTTTCACGCCAGTTCGACATGCCTGCCGTTGATCCCTTCCGGTCCGGCGTCGGGCCCCTGATCGAAGCTCTCTAGTTTGGCGATGAAACTGACAGCGCAGCATGAGTCCTGGCCGCTTAAAACCCGCTTTAAGATCGCCCGTGGATCAAAAACCAGCGCCGAGACAGTCTGTGTCCTACTTGACGACGGCAATCATCGTGGGCGCGGCGAGTGTCTACCTTACAATCGCTATGGCGAGACAGTCGACGGCGTCATCGCCCTGATTGAAACCTTAAGAGACAAGCTGGCTGATGGCATGGACCGCAATGAACTCCAGGCGGCCTTGCCATCGGGCGCCGCCCGCAATGCTTTAGACTGCGCCCTTTGGGATCTTGAGACCAAGCAACATGGTGCACGTGTTTGGGATCTTCTTGGGACAAAAGCACCCGCGAATGTTACGACCGCTTACACGCTGTCTCTTGATTCACCGGCAGCCATGCAGGCAAGCGCGAAAGAAAATGCGGGTCGTGCATTGTTAAAGGTCAAGTTGGGCGGGCCGGAAGATCTCGATTGCATCAAAGCGGTTCGCGCCGGCGCCCCCAAAGCCCGGTTGATTCTCGACGCCAATGAAGGTTGGACGGCGGGCACATACGAGAGTCTTGTCCCGGAATTAGAGCAGCTCAACATCGAGATGATTGAACAACCTTTTCCGGCGGAACATGATCAGCAACTCTTAGATGTTGCACGCCCGATCCCCATCTGCGCGGACGAATCCTGTCATGACACCAATTCGTTTGACGACTTGCTGGGCAAGTATGACATGATCAATATCAAACTGGATAAGACAGGCGGTCTCACGGAAGCGCTCAAGCTTCGTGATAGAGCCGTCGCCGAGGGGTTGCAGATCATGGTCGGCTGTATGGTGTCCACGTCTCTTTCAATGGCGCCGGCCATGTTATTGGCCAATGATGCCAGTATTGTTGATCTCGACGGCCCGCTGCTTTTGGCCCAGGATCGTGAAAATGGGATTGCTTATCGCGACAGCATGATGGCGCCGCCGGAACAAGCACTCTGGGGCTAAGCAAGAGACTCGGATTTAACGGAAGACCAAGATATGGCTCGAATTGTATACGTGAATGGAGCATTTCTCCCGGAAGATCAGGCAACCATTTCGGTTTTTGATCGTGGGTTTTTGTTCGCCGATGGCGTCTATGAAGTCACGTCCGTCTTACATGGGAAACTGATCGACAATGATGCTCATCTGGGCAGGCTGCACCGCTCTTTGTCGGAACTGGCCATGCCATCGCCGGAAAGTGATGCGCGCATCACCGAAATTCAGCTGGAACTCGCGCGGCGGAATGATTTGCAGGAAGGCATGATCTATCTGCAGATCACACGCGGTGCCGCCGACCGGGATTTCAAGTTTCCCAAAGATGCAACGCCGAGCCTGGTAATGTTTACGCAAACCAAAGCGCTCATTGACAATCCCCAAGCGGAGGCGGGGATTTCCGTGATCACCGTGCCGGATATCCGGTGGAAGCGACGGGATATCAAGTCCGTCGGCCTGTTGGCCCCCTCCATGGCCAAACAGGCCGCTGCCGATGCGGGCGCAGACGACGCCTGGATGGTCGAAGACGGCTTCGTCACCGAAGGCAGTTCAAACAATGCCTATATTGTCGATGAGCAGGGCGTGGTGATTACGCGTCATCTGGGCAACGAAATCCTCTCCGGCATCACGCGCAAAGCTGTATTGCGTTTGGCCAACGAACATGATGTCAAAGTGGATGAACGGCCGTTCTCCGTCGACGAAGCCAAAGCCGCCCAGGAAGCCTTTGTTACTAGCGCCTCGACTTTCGTCTGCCCGGTTGTGAAGATCGACGATCAAATGATTGGGAACGGAGCGCCCGGGCCCATGGCCAAGCGCTTGCGTCAAATCTATATCGAGACAGCCCTGGCGGGCGGGTTTTAGATCATTCGCCGCTATTGAGCGGCGCCGTATGAAAGCGCTCGATATTGCGGCTCTCTAACGCTTTCGGGTCATTGCGGAACATGTCCCGCAGCATCGTGCCCCCCGCCCCTTCAAAAAGATCTTCTTCCCCGCGTTCCATAGCCGCGAAAACATCACGGGCATGTTCCAGGGGAGAAATTGTCGGATGGCCTTTGGCCGACATGCGCGTTTCCACCCCTGCCGTGTAGGCGCCGGCAACGAAAACATTCTTATGAAACAGCTCGGCGCGGATGCCCTGCGTCATCATCGCCGCTGCGGCCTTTGCGGCGCTGTAGCTTGAATATTCCGGGACACAGAAAAGCGCACCAATCGAGAGAATATTGAGAATGGCACCGCCGCCGTTGCCGACAATGATGGGGGCAAAGGATCTGCACATGCCAACTTGCGCAAAGAAATCCGTTTCCATGACGGAGCGTGCATCTTCAAGACTGCTAGCGCTCAAAAAGCTTCGCTCTTTCGGGTCGGAGCTACCGCCGATACCGGCATTGTTGATCAGAAACGTCACATCTGTCGCCAATTTGGCGGCATCATCACGATGCTGCGTCTTAGTAACGTCGAGTGTAAGGGGGACAATGCGTTTCGGATCTAAGGCGACAATCTCATCCAGTGTTTCGGGCCGCCGGGCCGCCGCATAAATCCGTTTGACGTCGCGTTCGAGCAAGCCTTCGACAAAACCACGGCCGATACCTTGATTGGCGCCGGTGACCAGCGACACTGAACCCTCAACGTTAAAACCCATATCAGCCTCCCGGAATTAGAAGGCGATACTCTACACCGGCACTGCAGGCCCAAAGGCCGGAAAGCAGGCCGCGACCGCAAGCTAGACTCTAGCCATGGGAGGACAATAGGAGAGCCGCCACGTCATAGACGTGCGATTGCTTCACATCCATCGGCAAGTGAATGAAAGCCGCCCTTAAGGGGAGGAGTTGAGCTGCGCGCAGCGCCAGGTAAAAAATATCGTTGCAATAGAAGTCGCCCGCATCGTCGGAACGCAGCACTTCATTCAAAAGACACGGGGATGTCAGTCGATCAGGGCCAGAGGACATCTTAGGCCCTCGGGTCGCGCAACTTTCAATCGAGATCTCTTGACGATCCGCTGCCAGTCCGAGGGACAGAATAAAGTCGGGCTTCACCTTTGCGATCTGACCTTGGAAAATTTGAAAAGACGTATCGTTGACCGGCAGCAGACAAGAAGAAACCGCCCAACCGGAAAATTCGGGGACGGTCTCCAGAAAGTCTTGTGATGGATTAGATGCATGCTCAGCCCAAGGTTCAAATCCTGTGAGAAGCAGCGTTTTGGTTTTCACCATTTTAGACCATTAAAAAGCAACATAAAGCCAAGCTGATGTTGAAAGTATGCTGAATGACAACGTCATTGAAAAGATCTGACTAAGCATTTTTTCTCTCCTTTTCCGTTGTCCTTGCCCTCAAACCCCAAATCGTCGGTAGGGAAAGAATGAGTCAAAAAAGAAAAGAACTCATATAAAAAGCCGCTAAACCTTGAGACTTGTTTCAGTCGAACTTTATTTAGCGCTGCAATCACTTGATTCAAATGCAGAAATAGAGTCGAAAAAATTTGAACTTTTTTCGATATTTATTTGATTTGAGACTGAATCGAATTAATTCACGGCAAATCGCCGCCAAAAGGCCACCAGGTAGACCTGCCCATCACAACCCTGTGTAATCCGGGCCCGCGGACTTGTCACAGCAGCATCCCGGTGGAAAAGTGGCTATTCGTGGATTAGGAGAAAAAAGGGGACCCCGAAAGATGACGAATTTGCTTTCCCGCCGTCAATTGATTCAAACAAGCGTGAGCGTCGCCGCCCTTTCGCTTTTGCCGCACCGTGCATGGGCCGGCATTGAGGACATTCCCCGCAGTTCATTTGATGTAACGACGACGGCCGATCAAGTGGCTGAGGGTATGGATCTAACCGGAAAGACTGCCCTGATCACCGGTGTTAATTCCGGCATCGGCTTTGAAACCATGCGGGTGCTGGCCGCTAAGGGCGCGCATGTTATCGGCGCGGCCCGAACAATGGAAAAGGCGAAAACCGCTTGCGATAGTGTTGAAGGCAAAACAACGCCCGTCGTTTGTGAACTGACGGACTTTGAGAACGTGGCCGCCTGTGCCGATACGGTGAAAGCCATAGACGAGCCGCTGGATATGCTGATTTGCAATGCAGGGATTATGGCCCTTCCCAAGCTGGAGCAAGTCAACGGTATCGAGAAACAATTCGTCGTCAACCATTTAGGCCATTACGTCTTGTCGCGCCGGTTGCTGCCACAAGTGGAAGCCGCACCGGAAGCGCGGATTGTTATGCTCAGCAGCGTGGGTTATCGCAACGCGCCGAAAGCCGGCATTGAGTTTGATAATCTGTCGGGCGAACGGGACTATTCCGGCTTCAAGATGTATGGCCAAACGAAGCTTGCCAACCATCTCCACGCGCGGGAATTGGCCCGGCGCTACAGCGGCACCAAAGTGACCGCCAACTCCGTCCATCCGGGATTTGTCAGAACCAATCTGGGCCGCTACTTTATGCCGAAAAGACCGGAAGGCGCTCCGGAGCCCACCATGTCCGGCGGCCGTCAGATGAAGGATCCCAATCAAGGGGCATCCACGAGTGTCTATGTGGCCGCCCATGACAATCTGAAGGGTGTCAGCGGGCACTATTTTGCAGATTGCAATCCGGTACAGCCCGTCGGGCCTCATATGGAAGATGACGCCCTTGCCCTTAAACTTTGGGAAGTGTCGGAGGACCTGACCAAGGATTACATCGCCTAGAAAATCCGCGGCCTACAATACCGATTGGCCTTGACTCCATCTTTGGCTTTCAGTAATTTCTGTCTATACAGAAATTGGAGAATTAGATGGAACTGACGCCTGCCATGGAAAAGTACATCCTGCACTGGGGTGAAATGGGCACCCAATGGGGCGTCAATCGGTCCGTGTCCCAAGTCCACGCGCTCTTGTATCTGTCTGAAGAACCGCTCTCCGCTGAAGAGATTTCGGAGACACTGGGTATGGCGCGGTCCAACGTGAGCACCAGTCTGAAAGAACTGCTTTCTTGGAATATCATTGCACGCACCCATGTGCTCGGTGATCGGCGTGATCATTTTGAAGCCAAAACAGACCTCTGGGAGTTGCTCATGGCCATTGTCGAAGGCCGTAAAGCCCGCGAGATCGATCCCACCTTGAGCATGCTGCGCCAGTGCGCCTTAGAAGGCCAAGACGATAAAGCCACACCGGCCCACGTACAGGAAAGGATTGAGCGGATGCTCGAATTCATGGAGACACTGACTGTTTGGTACGAACAGGTCAGCAAGATTCCTAAACCCACGTTGGTGAAACTGATGAAAATGGGAAACCGCATTACAAAGTTTGTCGGCAAGGGCTGATTTTTTTTGCTCATTTTATTTCTGTTATTTCAGAAATAACCGACACAGGTTTTGGTGACCACGATGAATGTCATGACTCGAGTCGATAACCCGCATTTGCAAGCGCACAAGAGAACGCGCGGCAAAAATACGCAGAGCGAAACCGACAGGAAAAGGCCGTCGTATGATCTGAGTGCTTACATGAGCCCGAAGGATTGGCAGCGTCTGCCTTTGGCGATCCAAGCTAGATTTGGCCCACATACAGTTGCCCCGCAAGCGGATTATTATGGGAACATGGAAATTGTTCGACGGTCTTTCCTAGGCTTCTGCTTGGCCCATCTCAGCCGTCCCATAGGCATGCCCGTGCCGCCATTCGCCGGCACAAACATTCCTACAATCGTCCGGCTTTACGAAGCCCCCGAAAGGAACGGTATTGTTTGGGAGCGCCGTTATACCTTTTCCAAGAGCAGAGAAACGACCATCAAGTCCACCAAGCTTTACACTCAGACCGACGGTCTATTGGAATGGGTCGGTGGCGGCCTGGGCATGTCTTTGAATGTCTTCGAGCAAGGTCAAAAATTGCACTTTGTCAGCCGGTCCTATTTTTGGCGCAAAGGGACCTTCTCCGTCACGCTGCCGCGCTGGCTCAGCCCTGGCACGACTCATGTGATTCACAAGGATGAAGGCGACGGATGGTTTCGCTTTACCATGACTATTACGCACCCTCTCTTCGGAGAACTCTATTTTCAAGATGGTTTGTTTAAGGACGAGGCGTGAGAGATGGAACTCGTTTTGACATTATTCTTGGTTCAGGCGGTGATAGGTGCGGTCGACAATCTTTGGCATCATGAGATTACCGAGGATCTCACAAATCGCCCGGCCGCCCGGCGCGAATTGGCACTGCATACCATACGTGAGTTTCTCTATGCCTTTATTTTCCTCGGTTTGGGTTGGATGGTGTGGCATGGCCTCTGGGCCTGGGTGATCGCCTTCCTGATTGGGATCGAAATTGTCATCACTCTTTGGGATTTTATCGTCGAAGACCAAACGCGAAAGCTGCCGAAATTTGAGCGGGTTCTGCACACCGTTCTGGCCATCAACCTCGGCATCATCTTGGCCTATTTGGTGCCGGTCTTGATTGAATGGATGGGCCGTCCGACGGATTTGATGGGCGCCTATTACGGCTGGCAGAGCTGGGCGATGACGCTGATGGGCATCGGTGTATTTGGATGGGCCCTCTATGATTTAAATGCCGTTATCCGTCTGGGTGTGCCCGAATGGCACCGCCGCCCTATCAAGGCCGGAATATCTGATCAACCAAGACGGATATTAATCACCGGCGGGACCGGCTTCATCGGCCAGCATTTGACGCGCCGACTGATCGCGGCCGGTAACCAACCGATCCTATTGGCGCGGGACCGAGCCAAAGCCCGCTACTTGTTCGGGCCTCATATCGATATCGTTGAATCTTTGGACGAGATCGAGGATCAAACGCATCTCGATGCTGTGATTAATCTGGCTGGAGCGCCTTTGCTCGGCGGCCTCTGGACCAAGAACCGACGCAAGGAACTGACCGATAGCCGCATCAACACCACCCAAGATCTGATGGACCTGCTTGAGCGACTCCAAACAAAGCCTCACGTTCTTATTAGCGGATCTGCCGTCGGCTATTATGGCACGAGTCAATCTCACACATTCACGGAACAGGATCAGGCCAATACGAACTTCACGGCCAAGCTATGCGCGGATTGGGAAGCGGCAGCTCTCAAGGCGGAGCAATGGGGCATACGCGTTTGCCTCATGCGTATGGGCATTGTGTTCGGCAAAGATGGCGGCGCTTTCCCTCAACTCACCCGGCCCATCACATTCGGCCTCGGCACCATTTTCGGATCCGGACAACAATGGATGAGCTGGATTCATATTGATGACTTAGTGCGGATGATTGTCTGGGCTTTAGGCGACGAAAATGTAAGTGGTCCCATCAATGCGGTCGCTCCGGCGCCGGTGACGGCCGCCGAGTTCACCCATAAAATTGCCGACCATCTCAAGCGGCCCGTGTGGTTCAAGATCCCTAAGGTCATTGTCACAGTGTTGATCGGTGAGATGTCCGAGTTTTTCATCAAAGGACAGCGAGTCGAACCCGCAAAAGCCGTAGAGCTTGGCTTTGACTTTAACTATCGGAGCCTCGATCTCTTGGCAGCCGACCTACTGACGAAACCCGAGAGCCCTCCAGCGGCAGACGGCCAAACATGCGGCATTTATTACAATGACGCTTGCCCCATCTGCGATGGCGAAATCGCACATTATCGGAAACTGACCAATGCGGATGCACTGGCCTTGCGCTTTCATGAAATCAGCCGGGAGGCCACCGACCTTGAGCACTACCGGCTCAGTACCGACGATCTCAAAAAACGTCTTTATGTCGTTGATCAGAACGGAAACCTGAAAGGGGGCGCTGAGGCGTTCATTCTGATCTGGCAACAGATTCCACGTTATCGCTGGGCTGCACGTTTGCTGTCTTGGACGCCCGCCCTTTGGCTTGCCGATTTGGTCTATGACGGCTTGGTAGCACCTGCCTTATTTGCCTGGAATCGATGGCGAGACACTCGCCTGGCAAAGGATGCTGGTCATGGCTAGACGCACACCCCTCTACCAAAGGATCATCGGCGCCGACTATGCGGATTTGCCCGATGTCACCCAGGCAATTCACAACGTCAATGGTGAACTCATTGTAGAAGGCCGTGGCCGCGTGGCGCGCAACAAGAGCACCTTAGGCAACTGGCTTGCTGACCGCCTGGGTATGCCAAAAGCCGCAACGGATATCCCCGTCACCGTCCGCTTTGACGAACATGATGGCGGCGAGATGATTTGTCGGAATTACAATGGTCATATGTTGACGACGTATCAAACCGAAGGCACAGGGATCGATCAAGGTTTGCTGATGGAGAGATTTGGACCGGTCACGCTTTACATTCATCTTGATGCCCATGAGGAAGGGATCGACTTTCACCTGCAAAAGGCGACAATCGGCTCCGTACCGTTGCCACAATGGCTGCGGCCACGATTAACCGCCCGCGAACGTAGCCGTGACGGACAACATCACTATTTTGTTCGGGTGGGATTGCCGGGCGTCGGCACGTTGATCGAATATGAAGGATTGTTGCAACTCAAGAAACAGGAGCAAAATGAGCAACACGCCGAACGTATTGATGTTGTTTGACGGCATCTGCGCCTTTTGCAGCGGCGGGGTCCGGTTTATCCTCAAACGGACCGGCGACAATGTGAAGTTTTGCGCCATGCAGTCCGATGCAGGCTTAAGACACCTAGAGCAACTGAACTTGCCTAAGCAGGATTACGAAACGGTGGTTCTGATCGACGGACAATCTCTCCTTTACAAATCCGATGTCATGGTTCGTCTCTTGAACCTGATGGGTGGAGGCTGGGCTATTCTGTCAGTAGTCTTGAGGAAAATCCCCAAACCTCTCCGGGATCGCGTTTATGACTTCATTGCCCGCCATCGTTTCAAGATCATGGGGCGTCGCAAAACATGCCTCATGCCGGACGCCGCCACCCGGTCCCGCTTCTTGCTCTAATCCAATTGAAGGATCAGACCCTTTGACGGACAAATCCATAAACACCAATTGCCCTCACAGTCCGCGTCGGTCATGATCAAGCCATTGTTGGGAGCGCAACGGATATGTTTCGACAAAAGACTGCCCTTGCCACAGCTTTGTGTTTCTTGTCCTTCTCATTTGAAATGGGACATGCTGAGCTGAGCGAGCGCGACTTCTACGATGATACACTCTGCTCTTTTGCACAGAGATATATCGTCAATGCGGACGCCGACCCGTCTCTTTTCCAATTGAACGTTCAGAGTGCCCAAGGAATCGGATTTCATACAATTCAAATGGATGCCGACGGTGAGACGAGAACTGTTTCCATCGCAACGACAAAGGCGTCGGCCAAACTCAATGACATTGAAACCTTAACCTATGTCTCGTGCAAGATGGTCAATCGCGACAGGGTCAACGATGTTCTCGGCTTAACGCTCCAGGGCGACGCGCGGAGCTGTAAGAACATCAATGAAGAAACCTATCGTCAGGCATTGGAATCGCTTACCGCTGCCGAACGCCGGCGCTTTGAAACAGAAGGTAAGCCACTCAAGTTTGTCGACGACTATGTCTCGGTCGGCGGCAGCGAATGGCTGCCCGCATCGGTCAGCCCTTACATCCGACATGTCTGGCCCAAGGATCATCCAACAGGTTTTCTCGAAGTCCAGGCACCTTCGGTGCAAGTGCCGTGGAATTCAGCAACCGGTGAATTCTTCGAGGGCACCCATCATTGTAAATTGGTTACCAAAGCGGTCATGCGCAATTGGATGACCGGCGGCGGGCTGCGCGGCGATATCGAGCTGTTCCCAGCCGACAAACCGCAATGTTTTGCGCCATCGTCGGCCACCTCCAAAGCGGGCAGCTGCCAATTCTACTTTGCACCGGCAGATGCCATGTTTTGCAATGACTATAGTGGGTCGGAGTGGACCGTCGAGAAAGCCAAAGCGGCCTGCGGCAAACGCCATGCGTCGCGCGCGGCGCTCACCGCCGCCAGCAGCAAATATGAAGGCAAAGGCGGACTTTATAGCACTTCAACATGCGCGGCACGAAATGATGTGACGGAAATTTTGGGCACATGTGTTTTTCAATGCAACACACCCGGGGAGAACCAGTGGCGCACCCTGGCGCCCGCCTCCACTGCCGGAAGCAACGATATGATGAGCAAAGCCTGCGATCTCTATATCGACGGCCCGCCCCAAGGCAGCCAATAGGTCAATTCACGTTGATCTGAGGGGCATCGGCCAGCACCACATGGAACTGACCGGTACCTTCACGCAGTTTCTTGACTTCATCATATTCCGGCGAATGCCAAAAAGCCTGCGCGGTTTCCCGGTCAGGCCATTCGGAAATCACCATGCCGCCTTCGTCGCACCAATCCCCTTCGAGCAGATGCAGGCCGCGGCTCTGCAACACGTAGCGTCCGCCGAATTTGGTCACCAGACCGGGAACAGCCTCTGCATAGGCTTGAAACTTTTCCCGGTCCGTCACCTTGGCGAGTACGATCATGTAGCACTTCGTCTCGGCCATATTAGTTGTGGCCTCCGCGAGGCAATTTTTCGCCTTCAACCATCTTCTGGAAGTAGGTCCAGCTGGTTTCGTTCGGGCGATCATCATCACCTGGAGGTGGTGCCTTGTAGATCGGCGCGTTCTCCTCAATGTATTTCTTCATCACATCGGAAAGCTCATCATAACCGCCGACTTTGCGGCCGGCCGTATGCATATAGATGATCCCTTCCCTGCCTTGCATTTCCATCCAAGGCAGCCAGTCTGACATCCGGACCCAACCGACTTGCACCTCAGCGGTGTCTCTGGACATATCCGTCAAGCTATCGAGATCCCCAAGGAAATTAAACATTTCCGTGGCGTGATACACACCACCGACATTCTTTTGATAATCCCCTTGAAGAACGTTGTGATAAAAGAGCGGCACAGCAGAGGTTGACCACCATCTGTCACCGCCTTGTTTCCCGCGGAACATCTGAATCGGCTTCCCGTCCGTGGTATAAGCATAAAACGGCGGTTGATTTACCGGGTCATTTTCCACATGCAGCACTTTGACGGTATCGCCGGTCCAAGGATTGTCCCAGGTCTCCAACGGCTCACCAGTTTCCGTGTCGAGATAAAGTAGAATTTCGCGGGTTACCAAACGAACACCCGGTCCACGATCACCGCCATCAACAGTCACACACATGCGAACATTCATGCCATCCACGTTGAACATATTGATGTCCGGCTCACCGCGCCGCCGGGAAAATGCATTGCCGCTCCAGGAATAGAAGATCGGCTTTTCATCTTCCATCGAGCATTGGACTTTCCGAAAGGCATTCAATCCACCTTCAGGTGTGGTCAGGTCCAAACGTTCTTGGGCAAAGGCCGGCTGCCCAAGTGACACCAATCCCGCCCCCATTGCGGCGGCGCCCAAAAGCGATTTTATTTTGTTGGTCATTGCAAGGTTCCTTGTTGCATTGTTATTCGGATGACGTCGAAAAAAACTCAAGCCAAGCGCCTTCTGGCGACTGAATAGCCACTATATTGACAATACCATAAGGCTTCAATTCCAAGGCTGTCGGGCCGGCAACAATCGGAATTTCCTTTTCTGATAGACGTTCCAGAAAACCGTTCCAATCATTGACGGGAAAGCGAAGACCGAGAATGCCCCGGTTGGGCGGCACAGCCCGATCAGAAAAATCGCGGCCAGCTGCGCCATCAAAGCTCAAAATTTCCACCGAGCCTTCATTGAGTCCGTCTGGATGCAGAATATAAACGGTGCGTGGAATCTGCGTTGTCAGATTATGCGGTAGGCCGAGAACATTGGGGCCCTCTTCGGCACTGGCACCGACATTTTCCAAATAGATCTCCATGCCCAACTTATCGCGATAGAATGCCAAGGTGCTGTCTATATCGGCAACCACTTGTGTGGAATTGAAAGCCCGGCTGAACTTTCTGAGGTTGGGCCAGCCTTCCAATACGGGCTCAATCCTTTCAATCAGTGCAAAGCGCACGCCGTCGGGACCGCGGACGATCCATTCTTTCACACGGAACGGGCCGAAGGTAAACTCCGTCGGATCCGTCGATGCTTGGAAACCAAGCGCTTCAAGTTCCTCCCTAGCCGCAGCCATATCTTTGACGCGCATATTGAAATTAAAGATCCCGCCCGTATCCCAGCTTTGATCGTTTGAGCGGATCACGGCTCTTTCGGCACCGGAGATCGACACGAGGCGCACGAACCCGGTTTCAGTGCCCACATTGGCCATGAGTGCCTCGGTAATCGCGACACCATCAGGCAAGTCCCAATACTCATTGAGACGCCCATCAATAGACCCCTCATGGCGCAATTCCCAGCCGGCGGCGTTGGTGAAAAACGTCTTCCAAGTCTCGATATCCTGAACGGACAAGACAACTTCTTGGAAGCCGCCAAAAGGCTTGGACTCCTCCGCAAATATCGACGACGACGCGCCCATCCAAATCACAAGGCCGACGAAAAGTCTCAAGGCGTGCCGCATGACTTACTCCCTGACCTGTTCAAATACTTCGACCACGAAATTATTCGGCGCCAACAAAGTCGCCACCCGCACCTGTCCTTGGGTTGGGCTGTCATATGTCACCGGGCCGTGAATTACCCGCACCTTTGCATCGGCAGCATTTTCGAGAATACGGTCCAGTTTCTCAGTCGAGAATGACCACAGGCCGATACCGCGATTGGGAAGTCTTGACGGAACCCCGGTGTCGATCGCTTCAATATTTTCAAAGTCGACAAAAAGCAAATGTCCTCCCGGGGGGTAGCCCTTGGCGAAAACAATGGAGAATCGAAAAATCGTGCCGTCCGGCAAGTTCATAGCGCCATCGGTGCCGGCACTTTTCCAGGTCCGGTCGGATCGAAGTTCCATGCCCAGAACATCCGTATAGAATCCAAGAACCGCGTCGCTGTCTTCAATCACCTGAGCGGAATATGCCGGGCCGCCGAGACCATTTGAATCTAAATCGCCCAATTGCGGCATGCCACCGGCGCGATGAATACCCACCGCATGCACGAAATCCGGCCCGTTATAGATGGTCTCTTGAATCTCGTACATCACGCCATCGGTGCGGGGCACATCATAGATCTCGATGGGGTTGAGGGCTCCATATCCAGCCCGGCGCATATCGAGATCCCGTTGAACCTGGCCGTCATTGGGAAAGCCCATGGAGAATGTACCAAGTTCCATGGAATTCCACGATTTGTGAATCGCAGGCTGAGTTTTGTGCATCACCAACAGTCGAATTTGCGCAACCTCTGCTCCGGGGCGAGTCAGCAAATAAAGGTCCCAAGTTTCATCGTCCTCAATCCCCCACAGTCGGCGTTGTGTCTGCAAGACATCCTCACCGACCTCTATGGGGCCTTCCGCCGTCATCCCCAAACTGTCGCGGTAGAAATGAAGAGATTCTTCCAATGAATTGGTCGCGATGGTCACCGTATGGAGGGGCAACGCCAGTGCGTCGGCCTGGTCCGTTTTCGGCGACATGGCATCGAACTCCGCCTGTGCCAAAACAGGCGTTGCGACGCCGGCAAAAACGACGCCAAGGACAAGAGCTAAAAACGACTGCTTCATCTGGTCCCTCAATTGTTGACCTCTTGGAATTCCAACTCTGTCAACGGTTCATTTGTGAGATCCGGTGCTTCCAGAATTTGCCAGGCCACCCCATCGGGCCCGACAAACAAAAAGGATTGCTCGCCAAATTCATTCTCAACAATGTCGGTAGGATTAAGATCATTTTGCTCAGCTAATTCACGGACCATGGCCAGCTTCGGCGTAAAAAAAGAATGCAATGTGATGCCCAACTCTCCGATCCTCTGATTTTGGGATCTATCGCGGACAAATTCGGGATCTCTTGCGGAGAAAAATTTGAGCTTTCCCGAAATGTTATTGGGCGAAACGAAACCCTGATAATAATGTGACTCACCGGGTTCCATACCAAACACAATACGAGGTCCCGCCAGCCAATCGCCGTCGATCGTCACTGGGTCTTCTGCTATCAATCCCAGAACCGTTTCGTAGTAATCGGTCACTTCATCTAAATCGCCAGACACATTGAAATCATGATGGGTGAATTCGCTCGATTTGAGGGGCGATTCATCATCGATCATGCCGTATCCCGGAATCGTATAGCCATAGCGCTGAAAAAACACGTGATTGAAAAGCTCGCCATATACCGCCATCTCACGTACGCCGACGCGCCGGTTTGTGATCGTATACTGACCTTTATCCATGTCATAGAGGTCATCATAAACTGGTTCAGTGGGAAGCCAAGGTTGCTTGCTTTCATTTCGAAGATCGCTGAACACGTCATAGATTCGAAAAATATCGCCTGTGCGCATAACCGCCATGCGTTGACCGACCGTCTCCGGGGGTGCATATCCGACACCCGGCCCAATCGGCTCGGCCCATTCTAAGATGCGCAATAGACCGTGGGCATCCGTGTTTCCGTTTTGCAATCGGATCGAACGTAAGGGGCTATCGACCCCGTAAATGGCGGCGGCCTGATCAGACGACAGGCTTGCCTCCTTCACAACGGCAAAACCAAACTGAGCAAAATACTCAATCTGTGCTTCGGCATCTTTCGTCCCGACCATCACCTCGTAGACACCTGAGATACCCGTGTCGGGCCGATCTTGGGCAGCGAGGCTCGTGGCAAAGGTGCCAACCAAAATTGTGAGCGTGACAAATGCTCTAACCGAGGCCCGGAAAGATCTCATATCGTTTCTCAGTTTCCGCCTTGTGCAAGTGTGCAACTGCCCTGAATGGAACGCAGGTTGATCCCGATACGTTCCGCATCGGGTTCCGTCCAACTATAGGAAATCGCTTTATCGTTGCCGGGCTCATACACATAGAGGACCAGTGAAGGTCGATTGTTGCCGAAGGGCCAAGAGACGTTACGTATTTTGAGGCCATAGGATTGGGGATCCGCCTCGTCCGTGGTCAGCCAAACCAAACCGCCTTGATCGTGAATCCGAACATTGGGATCAAAATGGGAATCCGCCTCATCGGTTGCACCGCGACGCAAGATACCGGCCCAACATTTGAACATTCGCGCCTTACGCAATTTGTGGTGCTCGTTGCCTTTGTGACCGTAAACATAATTACCGTCGGTATCGACAGCCGTATCGCGTATCCAGATTTCACTCTCGTTCAACATCAGATCGTCGGTCACGATGATGGTACGCCCGGACCGTGAGGACTCCACGCGGCAGGCATCTTCGCGCATATAGCCAATGAATTGTTGAGATTCCCGACGCCAATAGACTTCACATCCCGGATATTCAATCATGGTGTCCGGTGACAGGCCCTGAAGCTTCGAAGGATCCAGGTGTGCATCTTTGATGGCATCCGGATCCTTCGGCACATAAATGTCCAACCTGACCGCGTTTTCCTCATAGTCGGGGCGGAAGGTATAAATACGCTGGCGATAAATCTTCTCCGGATCTCCATCCAAATATTGTTGGACATAAAAGACATTCTCGCCAAAGGCGGCCAACTCAACAGGCTCGAAGATCGAATGGATGCGTTCATGACGAAGGTCATCAACGACGTCGAGTTCTTCTTCAAAATAAACCTGTTCTTGATTGTCGTAGCGGCCCGGGAACCAAGACATCATAACTGAGAAATCTTTGTCCAAGATTTTCCTTTTCGCGTCGTCTTGGGCAGCAACTGGAGTGGATGTGAAACTCAATAAACACAAAAAGAAAGCCAGGCGTTTCATATCAATCATCCTCCAAAAAAGAAGCTGGCGAGGGGGAATCATTCGCCAGCTTCTTGGTCGCAGTTCGCCGCGTAAGCATAATCTCAAAGGGAAATCCGTGAGATCCGTCTTGCGTCCCCTGCGGTCGACAATCTCAAAGCGAAAACAAATCGCTTATAGCCTAGACTATTGCACAATGATTTTTTGTGGTCTACCGATATTAACACAAAAATAAGTTGTTAATGCGAGCGCCGCCAAATCGCATTCCTAAGAACAAAAAAACCGGCGGCTCAAGAGCCGCCGGTTCCTCTAGGCTATTTCAGTTCGCCTAGAAATCTTTTCGCAACTCAATCCCAAACTGCTGACCGCGACGAGCAGTTAACTGGAACGCTCGCTGCGAATTACCGTTTCGGAATCGAAGAGCATCTTGGATAGAGTCCTCATCGGTCAGGTTCTTGCCAAAGAGCGCAACATCGAACCCACTCATTCGAAATCCAACACGAGCATTCAATATTGTCGATTCAGGAATAATCGCCAAATTATGAACCTGAACAAATCGTTCTGATTCATAAACACCATTTAAGTTGGCATAAATGTCTCCGCCGTTGGCCAACGGGTAGGTATATGTGATCGAACCATTCACCTGATGCTCGGAAATCCGTGGCATCTTTTTACCTGCCACACTCGTACCTGGGCCAGTGCTCGCGAAATCCGGAGCCGTCAAGCGTCCTTGATCTCGAACACTGCCCACTTGAATTTCGGAATCCGTATAGGCATAGCCGAGACTAATATCCCAATTCTCAGTGGGTGCGGCTCTAAGTTCGAGCTCACCGCCAAACACTTCCAACTCCTCCAAATTCACAATCTGGGAGTTGGCCCGGAATTCCGCATCGGCATCCAACCAAGAAAAGACTTGCGTGAGCTGTGCGTCTTCAACTTCGCTGTAGTACAGTGAACCATTCAACTGCAGCTTGTTGTCAAACCAACTGGTCTTCGCACCGACCTCGTAGTTCCAAGACGTCTCTTCATCAAATATAGGCGCTTGAACGCCTCCGAAGATTAACAAGGGTGGCGAAGGATCTCTATTGCTAGCGTCGTTGAAGCCACCAGGTTTGTTACCGCGTGCGATCGAAGCATATATCAAGGCATCGTCCGTGGCTTGATACTCCAAAATGTACCTTGGATTGGTCGACGTAAAGGTCTCTTCCAACTCAAAGATCGGGCCAATTGATTTCTTATCTTCCGCATATCGCAACTCGACTGTGCCGGTTAGATTTTCCGTTACATCCCACGCAAGTGAACCAAAAACAGCCCAGTTCTCGGTTTCCCTTATGTTTGGAGCACCACCTCTGTTTGCCGGCACCAAAGTGCCACTGTCGGCGGGGTCCCCGGTAATAGAGTCGAGATAACGGAAATTATCGTCGGTGCGTTCATCTTCAAAATAGAACGCCCCAAGCGCCCATCTCACGCTTCGCTCTTGAGGTGAACTAAGTCTTGCCTCGATTGACCAGTCTGTTTGCTCAAGAGTTTCATCAGCAATCAAGTTGGTCGTCGAATCCGTCACGTCGATAACATTCTGAGCTGCATCTAAGCTCGTAGCGTCGGGCGCCGAGTCAGAGCCCGTGCGGCGCTCTTGATCATGATAGCCACCGGAAACTGTCAGACTATAGTCATTTGGTAGATCAATATCTGCGCGCAATGTCAGTATGAGCGTCTCTCTTTCCATGCCCGAGGTGACAAGCAAGTCCTCGTTTATGGTCCCAACATTGCCTCCAGTTGGACTTGGCAGCTCACCGACAAAATAGTCGTCTCCAGTATTCGGAATGAATCCATTTCCAGAGAAATCAGTATTGGCAATCACCATGTCCAGAGGGAAGTGACCATCTTCATCCTCCGCATATGCAGCGCGACCTTGGATTGTCACGGTCTCTGTTGGTGTAAACTTGAACACACCCGCAACGGACTGCGTTTGCTCATCACCTACAGTATTGCCGTTGAAAGCATTCTTCCATTCGCCACCATACTCATAGTGACGAACGTTCAAGCCACCGCTCAGTTTTCCCTCAACAATTGGGCCGCTGACACCAGCAGAGATTTCATACTCGTCATGTTCCGCCACACGACCGGAAACATAACCCTCCAACTCTTCGCCCGGGCCTCTGGTAACGAAATTCAAGGCACCGGAATAGGTATTCCGGCCGTAAAGAGCACTTTGTGGGCCACGAACAACTTCGATGCGGTCCAAATCCTGAAGACCTAAGGCCGATGTGTCGGCATTCACATAAACACCGTCCACAAACACGGCGGCACCGGATTCAACACCGAAGCCTGGCGTCCCGATTGTTGTTAGACCACGGATGCCCGGGCGGTCATCCCGACGTCCGAAAGATTCTTGGAATGTCAGGCCAGGAATTTGACCCGCCAATTCTCTGACATTCGTAATAGACTGTTCGCGAATGGATGCCGACGTCAGAGCGGTCACCGAAACGGGCGCTCTTTGAAGACTTTCTTCGCGCTTTCTTGCCGTCACCACCAGTTCCGTGAGAGCAGCTGAGGCGCTGTCGACCGGAAGCGCCATAAGCGCCCCCAATGCAGCAGTCGCCAACAATTTGTTAGAATACTTCATGAAAATCCCCCTTCATGTAGTTAAACGACAGCACTTTTCGACTGTGCTGTCCTTCTTTATCAAGCGGCGCCTGACCAATGGCGTCGATTGGAAACTTACCCAATCATCAATTGATCGGCTATACAAGAATTATTGTAACGTATAGTCTCACATACAAATAAAATTTTGAGTGCAAAAATACGGTTGGGAGACCGAACGGATTGGCCATTAACTTTGAATCCATCGATTTCAAGCAACTCAGGTACTTTCTCGCCGTTGCAGAGACAGGCGGTTATGCGCGTGCCGCGCAGGTCTTGGACATCACCCAGCAAGCGGTGAGTGCAGCTATTGCCAAATTGGAAAACACGTTGGACACGAAGCTGTGTGAGCGCGATCAGTCGGGAACGCGCCTTACCGATGCCGGTCTAGAATTGGAACGGCGCGCGCGCATCATTCTTCAGGATACGCATCAAGCGGCACGCGAGGTTTGGTCCGTCGGCAAAGGCGAAAAAGGCAATATCAGAATTGGCACGGCCGACGACCCGGCCGGCAGTATTGCCCCGCGATCGGTCTATATGTTGTCGCGAAAATTCCCCGACGTGCATGTATCCATCTCAGTCGGTTTGAATCGCATCCTGAAAGACCAGCTTTTGGACGGCGCCCTAGACTTGGTGGTTGCCGCGCCTTGGCAACCCTGGCAATCCGATCATGGCTTGATCGTCGAAGAGCTCTATTCGACACAGCTGACGATGGTCTGCAGCGCCTCCCACCCTCTCGCCCAGAAAAAATCTTTATCCCTGACCGATCTCCAGGACTTCCCTTGGATTTTTCCCTCACCTCCTGCCCCTATTCAGCCAGAGATTTTTCGGGAGTTTCAAAAGCAAGGCATCAGCCCACCCGAACGTTACATTTACTGCGACAATGTCGTCAGCGGCATTTCGCTCTTATCCTATGGTGAGCATTTGGTGCCAGCCCACAAGGGCACGATTGAATCGTCGATCAAAGACGGATCCTTAGTTAGCCTGCCTCTGACATTCGACTTCGGTTATCGCGCCGCCATTCTCGCCTATCGCCGCGGGGCCATTCTCAACGAAGCGACGCGGAGTCTGATCGACATCATCAGATCAGAAAGCCGTTCATCGGACGAATAAAGCCAACCTTCGAGAGATTGAAAAATGATTTATTGTTTTGTTTGCAAGGATTCTCCTCATGCAGCCGAACTCCGCAAACGCGAGTTAGAGCGACATCTGGCGCATATCGAAAAGGTCGTGGATCACATTCGTGTCGCAGGACCGGTTCCGGCAGAAGGCGGCGGGTATCAGGGCAGTATCATAATGATTGAGGCGGAAAGCGGAGAGCAAGCGCGCGCGCTGTTCGATGCGGACCCATACGCTCAGACCGATATGTGGGAGTCTGTAGAGATGTTTCCGTTCTCAGCTGTGGCCGGCACATGGGTCGGCGGCATCGCGTGGGACAAGAAATAGTAACGGCAGAAGGAGTCTAGCGCGCCGTCGCAATTGAGTCTGTTGCCGGATTGCGGCGAAACAAGAATGACAAGATCAACGACGCGCAGAGCAAAATCGCAAGCAAGATAAACCCATATTGATAACTGCCAAGTCCGTCATAAAAACCTGCAAGGACAATCGGGCCGGTCGCCGCCCCCACCGCTTCGAAAACAGCGACGAGACCTGTGATTTTTCCCGCTGCTTTCAGACCGAATAGATCAATCACCATGAAGTTATAGAGCGTGTACATACCGCCCCAGCCGAGCGCCGTCACCAGAACCGCGGCACCGAGCAAATCAACGCGCATAGTGACCAGCAAAAGCAATCCGGAAATCATCACCAAATGCAACAGTCGGTAAACAGTGAAAGAGTCAAAATGATCAACCAAAGCGCCAACGGCAAACTTTGTGATCACTGCGCCAAGCGTCAAAAAGAAAAATAGTTCGGAGACTTCTAATCTCGGCAAATCCAAGGCAGTGCCGTGAATCACGAGATTCTGAACAATTGCCATAATGGCAAAGTAGGTCATCATGGCACTGATCGTCAGAGCCCAAAAGGTTCGTGTCCGTAAGGCTTCCTGCAATTCGAACCCGGGCAAGTCCGGTGCTTCGTCCCTTTCCGCCACTTGCGGGGAGCGTGTGTTCGGAACAAAAAACAGAATAAGAAAAAAGAGCAACAGAGGCAAAACCGCTTCAAACCGAAAGGCCTCGCGCCACGACATAATTTCCAAAAGTTCCGCGCCCAAGCGTGAGACAACGGCACCGCCGATGCTCGTGCCCATCAAGGCAATCCCAATGGCCAAACCGCGTCTTTCATGAAACAGGCTTGAAACCAATATCACCACGACATTTGTACCAGCCGTGACCAACACAAGCGCGAAAGCGGCGTAAATCAAATAGAGATGAACAAGAGATTGCACAAAGCTCATGGCAAAGACGCCAACCGCCAACAAGGCCGTCCCGAACAAAAGGCCTGGTTTCACTCCAATTTTGTCAACCACCGCGCCCATAAAGAAAACGAGAGCCGCCGCTCCCAAGAACGTAATCGTTCCCGTCAGTTTAAGTTCCGACGCACGCCAGTCAAAAGTATCCAAGAAGACACGGTCAAAGATCGTATTGCCGGTCGCGGTCATGCCGTTGGTAAAAGTCAGTATGAGAAGTCCCAATAAGGCGATATGCCAAGGGTGCGACTTTAGAACCCGAATGAACTGCTCCATTTTCCCCTGCTTTCTTGACATGACGAGACTATCGAAAGTTTGTATCTTGTCTACTATGATGATTCAGCTTCCCATTGTTTTCGAACATCAAGCCCTATGACGAACTATGACGTAATCATTATCGGCGCTGGCCACAACGGTTTGACTTGCGCCGGTTATTTGGCCAAAGCCGGTCTCAAGGTGAAGATCCTGGAGCGCCGGGACGTCATTGGTGGCGCGGCAGTTACGGAAGAATTCCATCCCGGTTTCCGCAACTCTGTCTATTCTTATTCCGTCAGCCTTCTACATCCAAAAGTCATTCGCGATTTGCGCTTGGCGGAACACGGATTAGAACTCATGGAGCGTCCGGGCGGAACCTTGAGTTTGCTTGACAACGATCATCTTTGGCTTAGCCGAAATGAAGCACAGGCACGGGGCGAGATCGGACGTTTCTCTGGAAAGGACGCTGAGCGGATCAATGCCTTCGAACAAGAGATCGCAGACGTGGCTTTGGTCTTACGGAATTTGGCCATGTTCGCCCCGCCGAATATCGGCGGCAATTGGCGTGACCTTCTTTCCCTTTTGAAGGCGGGCAATCTGTTTCGGAAAATGACCGCGCACCAACAAACGGTCTTGGCCGAGCTTATGACCAAGTCCTTAGGCGACTATTTGGATATGTGGTTTGAAGGCGAAGCGCTCAAAGGCGTTTTGGGACTAGAAGGTGTCATCGGCAACTTCGCAGAGCCTTACCAAAGCGGGACGGCTTATGTTTTGCTCCACCACGCCTTCGGTGAGGTCAATGGCCGCACCGGCGCTTGGGGTATTGCAAAAGGCGGTATGGGCGCAATCACACAAGCCATGGCGTCTTTCGCCAAGCAATACGGAGCGGAAATCGAGACGTCCGCCGGTGTGCAACAGATCTTGACCGACGGCCATGGGGCAAAAGGTGTGATCTTAGAAGACGGACGGGAAATCACATCGACGTATGTTGCTGCTAATATTCACCCGCAAACCTTACTGCTCAAACTTATGGATCCCGTTCATCTGTCCGAAGTCGACCACCGGCGCATTTCTGGGTACCAAAGTCACTCGGCGACCTTTCGCATGAATGTCGCTCTCAGTGAATTGCCGAAATTTAGCAGTGTCACATCGCAAGACATGGACCCGTTTCTCGGCGCAATCGAAATCTGCCCGTCATTGGACTATATTCAAAATGCCTATTTTGATGCCCGCCAAACAGGTTGGGCCAAACGGCCTGTGATTTCCATGCAGGTCCCAACCACCCAAGACGACAGTCTTGCCCCTCCGGGGGGGCATATTGCGAGCCTATTCTGTCAACATTTTGTGAGAGACTTGCCGGACGATCAATCATGGGACGATGTCAAAGAAAACGTAGCCGATTTGATCATCGACACCGTGGATGCCTACGCGCCGAACTTCAAGGCTTCGGTCGTGGGACGGCAGATTAAGTCGCCCTTGGATATTGAGCGAGACTTAGGCATGGTGGGCGGTGATATCTTCCATGGAAAGCTGCAGTTAGATCAATTGTACTCGTTGAGACCTATTCCGGGGCACGCAACGTATAAGATGCCGATTGACCGGCTCTTTCTGTGCGGTTCCGGGGCCCATCCGGGCGGCGGCGTCAGCGGGTTGCCTGGGCACAATGCGGCCATCGCAATTCTAAATGAACGCAGCAGACCCTCGGCCCTGGCGCGAACAGATTGATCCGATAAACTTGCACCCGAACAAACTCTACAAGGCACGCGGTCATGCACAAGTCCATCCGACCCTTCATCTCAGCGCTGGAAGAACACGGCCAGTTAATCCGTATTCCGGAGGCCGATCAGGACCAATACGAAGCCACAGCTCTGATGTATGAGCTGATCAATGACACAGGCTCAACACGATCTCCCGTTGTTCTTTTTGAACGGATTAAGATTGGCGGACGCTGGATGGAGGGGCCTATTATCGGCAACATGTTCGGCAACCCCATTGCCGAAGCCCTTGCCTTTGACTTTCCTGAGATCAGTCCTGACTGCGATCACATGCATCTCAAGACCGTGGACCAAATCAAAGAAAGGCTTTTGGAACGTGGGAATGCGGGCACGCCGACCGAGACAATCGACCCATCACAAGCCTATTGCAAAGAGGTTGTGCTCACCGACGCAGACGTAGACCTCTTTGGCTTTCCTTGGCTGAAGACCAACCCCGCCGATGGCGGACCCTATATTAATGCAGGCAGTCTTGTTCTTTACGACGAGGAGTTTGGCGGCAATATCGGCGTTTATCGCATGCAGATTAAGGACGGCAAGAAGATCGGCGTCAATGCAGGGTTCAGCCAAGACGGGTGGCGGATCCTGGATGCCATGCGAAAACGCGGCGACAAGTTTGCACCGGCAGCCGTGGTCATCAGCCCGCCCCCGATCATTTGGGCCATGAGTTCGGTCAAAGTGGGGGCACCGGGGGAGTCCGAATACGACTTAGCCCGCTTGTTCTCTGACGCCCCCATTGACGTCGTCAAATGTGAGACAAACGATCTTTTGGTACCGGCTGATGCGGAGATGATCGTCGAGGGACAAATACCTTTAGATGCCATGGAAGAAGAAGGGCCTTTCGGCGAGTTTCTAGGCTTTCTGGGACCGAAACGTGATGAAAATTTCTTCATGAATGTCACATGCATCAGTCATCGAAAGGACCCTTGGTTCTTTAATGCCTTTTCCGGCATCACGTTTGACATGCCGCGCACGCTGTGGACCGCCGTCGATGAACAAATTTTTGACCAGACAGCGCCAGGGTTTCGCGGCCTGTTTCGATTGACGCCATTCGTCGTCGCGGTGCGGATCGAAAAGAGCCGTGCCGGTGAAGGCATGGAGATCGGCAAGCAAGTACTGGAGAAAGACGATTACGCTAAAGTCGTGATTGTTGTGGACAATGACATCAACATTCAAAGCCATGAACAGGTCATGTCGGCCGTTGGTGCCATGTGGCAACCGCATCCGGCGACGCAAATTCTAAAGGACACGCCAGGGCGCATCGGCGATCCCAGCACACCTGCACGCGGCAAAGCCAGCCTTGCGGTTATTGATGCCACGCGGCAATTGCCGGAGGAAGGCGGGCCTCAGATTTTTGCGCCGACAAACCGAGGCTTCATGGAAGATCAGTTTAACGACAGTTTCTCCCATATGCGCGAGAAGTGGGGACATTTGTGGAGTTAGTCACCCGCTTCAGAACAGTCTATTACGGTTGGTGGGTCTTGATCGGCATGTCGCTGATCTATGGCGCCACCAATGGCATCTTGATCAACACACTACCGCTCATCTATCCGGATCTCATGGCGGAGTTCGGTTGGAACCAAGAAGAAGTCACCCGCCCGGCCTTTTTCTTTTTGATCATCGGTGCGCTCACATCGCCTCTTGCTGGGTATTGTTTTGATCGATGGTCGCCGAGATATTTGATCTTTTTTGGAGTCCTGGGCATCAGCCTAGGGCTTGGGCTTTTTCCGCTCGTCTCCGAGCTTTGGCATTTGGTGAGCATTTATATTCTCTTTGCCGTGAGCCTTTCCTTCGGCGGACTGGTCGCCAGCATGGTGGTGGTCACGCGTTGGTTCAATTACTATCGCGGCGTGGCAGTCGGCATCTTATTGATGTCTTCCAGTATTGGTGGCGCCATCTTCCCGCTTGTCATCAGCTCTGCTCTCAGCGGCGACGGTTGGCGAGCCGCCGTCACCATATTGGCTATTATGGGTGCGATTATGATGATCGCGCCGATCCTGACCGTGGTCCGGGATCGACCTGAACAATTAGGGCTGAAAGTCGATGGCCGGGATTTCACGCCAGCCAAAACCGATGAGCCGCACGGTATCCCAACAGGGCCGACGCTTAATCAGGCCATTCGGACGGTCGACTTTTATCTATTGGCTTTTGTGACAGCCGTTCTTTGGTTCACCATTATCGGAACGACTCAACATCAAGCAAATTATCTGAGGGATGATATCGGGATTGATCCCACTTCCGTGGCTCAAATTTTCAGTGTGTTCTTTACGGCTTCATTGATCGGTAAGTTCGTTTTTGGCTTTCTCAGCGATCGATTTGATCGGCATATTATTATGCTTGTGGCCGTCGGCAATCTGGTCATTGGATTGACATTGCTGCGATTAAGCGCAGAGGGTGGTTTGTCGATTGCTTTTCTCTACGCTGCGGTGAACGGTCTTGGCTTTGCTGGCGTCTTCACCATGATTCAGATCTTGATCGCCGATCATTATGGTGGACTGTCCTATGGGAAGATTTTAGGTCTGTTCGCTATGATCGATACGATGGGCGGCGGTCTGGGCACGCAGGTCTTGGGCCGGATGCGCGTGGCGTTAGACAGCTATAATCCGGCGATCTATCTCATGATCGGCCTTTGCCTCGCTTGTATGGTGATCATTTTGTATTTGCGTCGCAGATATCTCGCCACGCACCAACCCGACCACTAACGCCTGCGATCTTCACACGGGGCTTGCGCGGCGTGCCAAATCCACTGAGATGGTTCGTGACGCGAGCCCATAGTGTAAAGCCGCCCAAAAACCGGCAATAAGAGAAACCCATAGGAGCGCATAGCCAAGCGACTCTTCAGCATACGTATTAGCCCATAGATCACTTAGAAAACCGACGGCTTGGGGTCCGAGGCCACCACCAATCAGATTTGCAATCAGCAACATCAATGCGGCGGCGGTTGCGCGCATACTGATATCCGACACACCTTGGATAATGGCAAAAGTTGGCGCGCCTTGCATGACACCGATCATGAAGGGGAAAAACAGAGAGATCATAGAGGCAATGCTATTGTCCGTCAGGAACGTATAAGCAAAGACGGGCGTTGACACCAGCATCGCTAAACTCGGCACCCAGGCATACCAACGCAGGTCAAGCCGGCCTAAACGATCCGCAACAAAACCGCCGGCCAAGATGCCGATCAGCTGGGAGCCGCCCAAGATAAAGGCGAGCCACGTACTGACGGTGCCGATACTCATGTCGTGGGTACGAACATAAAAGGACGGCAGCCATTGCACCACACCGAGCCAGAGAATGGTGTAAACGCCTGTACCAAGACTGATGTGCCGAAACGTTTTGTTCCGCCAAAGGGTAAGAAAAACAAAACCAAGGGGAGGCGTTTCGGTTTGAGCCGTGTGACCGTCTGCGTGCCCCCTCGGCGGTTCGACCAGTCGCCAGGCGACAATGAGCGCAAGCAAAATACCCGGCGCCCCCACCGTAATGAGTGCGATGCGCCAGTTAAAGTACTCAGTCAACCATCCGCCGGCGAGAAATCCCACGAGAATGCCGACAGGCGCGCCGATGTTAAAAAATGAAATCGCGGTGGCGCGTTTCTCCAACGGAAAATAGTCGGCAATTAAGGAATGAGAAGGCGGGCTGGCGCCGGCCTCACCAACACCCACAAGGACGCGGGCCAAGGCCAGCTGAATGAAATTCTGTGCCAGACCGCACAAAACAGTCATCAAACTCCAAAAGGACAAAGCAATAGCGATAATGGTTTTTCGCGATTTCCGGTCAGCAAGCCGCGCAATCGGGATTCCCATCGTTGCGTAGAATAGGGTGAAAGCCAGGCCTGTAATGAAACCGATTTGCGTATCTGACAGATCCAAATCCGTCTTAATGGCCGGCAACAAAACTGCCAGCATGTATCGGTCCATATAGTTGAAGAAAGAAACAAAGAACAGGATGCCCAAACCCGCGTAAGCGTAGGGCAGAACACTGCCCTTCGAGGAGTCCTGCTCGAGAGATTCAACCATATGCCCCTTCCCGTTCGACTTGCCGTCACGCTAACACAGAAGCTGAGATCTCACATTGAGTTTGTCAGCGGTTCAACAATTTGTCAGTATCGCTGCAGATTCCGAGCAATGGGACCCAGTAGGTCAGGAGAGAAAAAATTATGGCTTTTCGCGCGCTTCGCGGCAAAATCAACTATGTGAGTCATCAAAAGGGTGACCCGATTCAATATGGTTCGGAGCGCTTCACCTATACGTGGCAGAATGACGGTCAATGGACGGTCCGGTCCCTCTGCGAAATACAAAGCGGTGTTGTACGCAAACGGCATGTCATACGCGATGTCACATACTCAATGGACAAAGACTTTAATCCTGTCGATTGTTTTGTGCGGCTTCATCAGGACGGGGAATTCTTGGGCAGCGGATGGTTTCGCTTTGGCGACGACTTCGCCGAATGCGAAAGCGTCAACGAACTTGATGGGCGCATTCGCCAGCGTTTTGATCTTGAGCGGCGAGCTCCTTCCTTCGGCCCACATGCATTGACATGCGATATTACCCATTGCGCCAAATACGACCATAGATCTGGTCAGAAGATACAACCGGCCACCGGCGTTTTGATGTCGTCTTTGGAACATGACGGATGTTCCGGCCCGTCCCTGTCGTCCATCGATTTCAAAATTGAGTATGCAGGGCGGGAAAGCGTGACGGTGCCTGCAGGCACATTTGATGCTGACCACTATATCTTTCATTTGGAGGGCACGCTACCGGACGAACACCCGACAGAGCACGTTTGGTGCCTACCCGATGACTTTGTCTTCGTCAAAATCATGGTGGGCGGGTATATGAATTCCACCTTCGAATTAGCCGAACTGGAAGAAGGCCTATAGCCATCTCATCAGCCGGTATAAACACTGTTCTATTGATGACCCTAAAGCTATAGAGCCTTGTTTATAATGAATTTTTTGACCTTGACCCAGCGAATTTAAAAGGTATATGATTATATCTTTATGATGTTTGCCGAGGGCCTTCTCCATCTTGGATTTGAGATCATATCTTGACGCGCAAGCAGACGCGGTCTTCCGGCCGTCCGGACATCCGTCAACGCAGTATGATTTGACGGCGCTGCAACATGCGTTGGACAAGGCCGGCAGCTTTCCGATCATTTGGACGGAGCAGCCGACCTTGCCGGACGGATCCATCAGTCAAATGCCGGTGGTCAACAACCTGACTGCCAGCCGTGTTAAAGTCGCGGAGGCGTTGGGTATCGATGATCATCGACTGACGGCCGCACAGCTTGCCCGTAAATCGAATGATCCCATTGAGCCGACAATTGTGTCTCCGGACCAAGCCCCAGTGCAAGAGATTGTTCTGTATGGCGACGAAATTGATCTAACAAGGCTGCCCGCTTTGACACAGCATCAATTGGACCCCGGGCCCTATCTGACGGCCGCCCATGCGACAACGACGGATCCTGATTCCGGTATCGACAACACGGCTATTCAACGCTGTTGGCTCAAGAGCGCAAAACGCATGAGCTATTTTCCCTATCCGTCATCCGATAATCGAAAAAATCTCAATAAGTTTTGGGCAAAGGGAGAAGACTGTCCTATCGCATTATGGATTGGACATCATCCGGCGGTTCTCATGGGAACCCAGGCCAAGCTTGAATACGGCACGAGTCATTGGGCGGCCTGTGGCGGCATGATTGGCGCGCCTCTGCGCCTGGTGCCAAGCGTCAGTTTCGGCGAGCAAATTTGCGTGCCCGCAGATGCAGAGATTGTCATTGAGGGCACGGTGCCTAAAGATATTTGGGAGGCCGACGGTCCTTTCGGTGAATATACGGGATATTCCGGTCCGCAAGTTGCGGCCCCGGTCATCGATGTCAAATGTATCACCATGCGCCGTAACCCGATTTATCATGATTACGGATCTGGTCTGGCGGACATGTTGGTCCCCGATAATATGGCCATGGAAGGTAAGCTGTTCAAACTGTGTCACGACGCAGCACCCAGCGTGATCAATGTCCATGTCCCAACCGAGGGGCGCCGGTTTCACGCTTACATTCAATTTGAAAACCCTGGCCCGGATGATGTACGCGCCGCTCTCAAGGCGGCGCTTTCCTACCGCCGAACCAAGATGGTCATCGCGGTGGATCAAGACATTGACATCTTTGACGATACGCAAGTTCTTTTTGCCTTAGCCAATCACGTGCAATGGTCACGTGACAGTGTCACGGTCGACGGCTTGGAAGGATCATTGCTTGATCCATCCTTGTCCCACGGCGAGCAAACAACATCTAAGATTGCCATTGATGCAACCTCGCCCCGGGTTCCGGCGGCAAATACGCCGTCACCGATACCGCCGAGATCCACTGTCCCTGAAGATGCGCTCGAAAAAGCGGCCGCACTTTTAAACGGCGTCGATGTCGAAAGGTGGCCAAACCGATGACCAAACTCCATGAAGCCTTTGACGGAAAGCAATCCGTCGGACGCAAACCCGGCAATACGGCATGGTGTCAATGCCCGTCCTGCGACGGATGGTTTCACCTTGGCCCCTCTATTCTTTCACACAAGAGCATTCATCTGCACTGCCCCCATTGCCATGCAGAATTCGAAATCAAGAATGCCAAACGCTTACTTTTTCCAGATCAAACAGAAAAGACATAGGAGAGAAAAATGACCGATATGATGAATCAAGATGAATTTTACAAAGCCCTTGAAGCGGCACGAACACCGGTTCACTCGGGTGGCCACCCCTTCAGCACCGCTTGGGCCAATGGTCAGTTGAGCAAAGAACAGATCGGCAAATGGTCGATCCAACATTTTTACTATATCGATCTCATCCCTCAACAATTCGGCCATTATATCGGCCGCTTAGATAATACGCATGCGCGTGTGCACATGCTGGAAAATCTGATGGGGGAAGAAAGCCCGGACAATCCGGAAAAGCGTCACCCGGATCTCATGGTTAAATTCGGCAAGGCGCTCGGATTAAACGAAGATGATTTTTATCATGCAGAAAATCTCGGTCATATTCTCCCGTCCACCCGCGCCATGCGGTCATGGATTTGGGAGCTGGTGGCATTTCGTCACCTGGCCGAAAGTGCTGCAGGCATTATGGTGGCCTTGGAAGGCCAATTGCCAACTCTTTATCCGGCCTATGTCGAAGCCATGCGCCCGATGGGGCTGACGGATGACGACATGGAATTTTTTCATGTGCATATTGAAGGCGATGCCGAACATGCGGATGTGGGGTTAGAGATCACTCATCACTACGCGACCACGCCGGAGTTGCAGCAAAAAGCTCTGGCGGCTGTAAGGGCTTCGACAGAAATGCGTTGGCGCATGCTCGACGGCATTTACGACACCGTTGTTGGCAGCCAGCAAGCAGCTGAGTGATGTCGGCTGACAGACCGGCATTGATTAATGCCGAAAACCGAACGGCTTTTGTGACCGGTGCCGCAGGCGGCATCGGTCAGGCCTGTGTTAAATTACTATTAGCCTCCGGCGCGAATGTCATCGCGGCGGATCGAAACGCAATATCGGAGTCACACGAAAGGCTGTTGGCCGTTACGCTCGATGCTGCGAGCGAAAGCGACGTTTCGAGCGCATTAGCAACGGGCTATGAGAAATTCGGGTCTCTTGACTACGTTATTCATGCGGCAGGTATTGTGGGCAAGGGTCGCATCGATGAAGTGTCACTTGAGGATTGGCACAAAGTCGTCGATGTAAATTTGACGTCCGCCTTCTTGGTGCTGAAACATAGTTTTCCCCTCTTGCGCAAGCCCGGCGGCGCGGCTGTTCTTTTAGGGTCTTCCAATGCCAGTAATGGCGGCAGTCATCTTTCCGGCCCAGCCTATGCATCAGCCAAAGCTGCTCTCATCAATCTCAATCGTTATTGTGCCAAGGAATGGGCGAGTGAGGGTGTCCGGATCAACGTGGTCTCACCAGGACCCACCGATACGCCAATGCTGGAGCGCCTCAGCGCGCAAGAACATGAGAAGCTCAAAGCGGCCTTGCCGCTCGGACGCTATGCGACCGCCGAAGAATGCGCTGCGACAGCTTTGTTCCTATGTTCCGATCATGCCGCAAGCATCACCGGAATCAATGTCAGTGTCTCCAGCGGATTGGTGATGGAATGAAGTCTCCGCGTAATTCTACACGGCCACAAGTCGATAAAGATCGTGCGATGCCCCTTTACCAACAGGTCTACTTGGTCATGCGGGAAAACATCCGCAACGGCCATTATGATCCCGATCGTCCTATGCCGACGGAACCAGAGCTTTGCACCTTGTTCGATGTCTCCCGTATCACCATCAAACGGGCCATGAGCCAATTGGCTGAGGATGGTCTGGTCGAGCGAAGCAGAGGCCGGGGGACTTTCGTCAAAGAGCCGATCAAATCAAAACAGGCCAGCACCTCTCTGAGTGCCCTCCTGAAAGACGTCATGACGATCGGGGAAGAGACCAATGCCATGACATTGGAGGATGCCATGATACCGGCGCCCGCTGACATTGCTGACCGGTTGAGGCTTCCGATAGGTGAGAAATTGTTGAGTAGTCTTCAAGTTCGCCTATTAAAGCGCGAACCCATTGCCCTGATTCACACCTATGTACCCCAGAACATCGCGGTGCAGTTGGATACCGCACATAAGGATTTGCCGATGTTGGCGCAACTCCAGAAAGCCAACATCTCTATCGCCCGAGCCGACCAATCGATTACCGCCACACTGGCAGATCCCATCACGGCCTCGCATCTTGCCATCAATATTGGCGATCCGTTGATCCAGCTCAAACGCTTGGTTTTCGATTCCGGTGATCAGCCGGTCGAATGGCTGGTCGCACTCTATCGGGCAGATCACTATGAATATCGCACGTCGCTCACCCATGCGAACGATCAAGCCGCCCCGACACCTTGGTTACCCGTGAGCAACGATGCTTAATCGAGAGAACAGAGGCTGGACAAGCCCTCGGCCTCGACCTAGCCTGAATCACTCGTTTTTGCCCTTTGTTCGCGCTAGTCTCTGACGGTTTTCAGCCTCCAAAATAGAGGTGATGCGATGATCACGGAATTTCTTGAAACCGGTGCACTGATTGTAGATCTGGTCGGCGTTACCGTCATGGTGATTGGATTTATCATCGCAATCTATGCCTTTCTACGCGCGCTTCCTGGCATCAACACAACACAGCATGTTCAAGATATTCAGATTATTCGATGTAAACTCGGTGTTTACATCGCTTTAGGGTTGGAACTGATGATTGTTTCAGATCTACTCCACACCATAGCAAGTCATACCCTCGAGGATCTCTATTTTTTGGGCGCCCTGGTTATCATTCGCACACTGATCGGATACTTCCTCAGCAAGGAAATTGCAGAGATTGAGCACGCCAAAAAGGCGTAGTGTAAGGATATTTCAACTTCTCTCGAGTTGAAGGCGTGTAATATCGCCTGGAAGTCTGCGGATCCCAAGACACGAAAGCCCAATTAGGGTTTCTTTCATCCTCCTCGGCTAGAATTTCTTCCCGTTGAACACCGGTTGGTCGTGAGGAGTTATCGACATGAACGCGGAACAAATCGCTCTGATACAAGACTCTTTTGAGAAGGTTCAGGCTCTCGGCGAAGCCGTTGCTGAGATGTTTTACAATCGGCTATTCGAAATTGCTCCCGATGTGCGGCCGCTCTTTCCGCAGGACATTAAACCTCAGGGCCGCAAGCTGCTTACCATGTTGGCAACTGTTGTGAACTGTCTGGACAATTTGTCCAGTATCGTTCCCGCGGTGCAAGATCTCGGCCGGCGCCATGTCGGCTACCAAGCCAAACCGGAACACTATGATGCTGTCGGACAAGCCTTGCTTTGGACCTTAAGCCGCGGCTTGGGCGATGATTTCACGCCGGATGTGGAAGAGGCCTGGACCGAGGCTTACACCATTCTCTCCAGTACCATGATCGAAGCAGCTGAAAACAGAAGTGCCGCTTAACCAATAACAGGTCGAATGGCAGTCCTGCCGTCTGGAGCGCCGGTCTAATATCTGAGCGCGAAACGATCGATCGCACAAAAATTACCGGTTTCCGCAATGAAGGCGCCACCGGAGCTGAGCGTTTTCCGTTGCGTCAGTTATATACTCCTGACAAGGGTCAGGCGTTCGGACGATCCGATTCAACAACATTCAAACAGATGACCACATTCGCTCGGGCGACAGCACGGGTTGTTTCATCAAACCGGTCGCTCCAATTCGGTGGCAACTCGCTTAGTCCTGTCAGCAAATTTGCGACTATTTAAAAGGTTTGGAATTTCTCAGAATTCACACTTGATTCGAATCAACTCTTCGATCCGCGGAAGCACTATAATCTTTGCATCATGAATTTGTAGATGCCTGTCACTCGTCCTCTATTCGATCAAAATTAGGAATGAGAAAAATGACCAACAGCTCTTGGAGAACCTACGAAGTTTGGGATGTTCCAACCCGGTTATTCCATTGGATCAACTTTTTCTGTGTGCTGATGTTGCTGTTCGTCGGCCTTGTCATTTTGAATGCCAGTTCATTCGGCATCACGAATGACGGCAAAGTCCTGCTGAAAACGATTCATGTTTGGACGGGATACGGCTTTGTCGTGAACCTCTTGTTTCGGTTTTACTGGGGGTTTACTGGCAATCGTTTTGCCCGGTGGCGACAGATTATCCCCGGAGGTCAAGGCTATATCGCGTCCGTTCTGGACTATAGCTCCAGTTTCTTCAAAGGACGCTGTCAACCCTATCTGGGACACAATCCAATAGGGCGGATCAGCGTCTTTGTAATAATGGTCTTGCTTTTTATACAAGCCATCACAGGTCTGTTCCTTGCCGGCTCTGATATTTTCTATCCCCCGTTGGGTCGTTGGATAGCCGACTGGATTGCAGCGGACGGAGTCGACCCCAACAGTCTCGTACCTTACGCAACTGAGATGTACGACGAAGAGGCCTATGCGGCCATGCGAGCCATTAGATCGCCGATCCTCGATACGCATCTCTATAGCTTCTATGGATTATCTGTGATGATTTGCCTTCACATTGGCGCGGTTATTGCGACGGAACTGCGAGAAGGCACAAACCTAATATCAGCGATGGTGACAGGCAGAAAAACCATGACTGATAAACCCATAGATGGATTGGATTCGGACAAGTAGGAGCGGGTTCGCTTTCAACTGCGGCTGATCGGATTGGCGTGTACTTTCAATCGAATTTCCGGGCACCTTGGAATTCTTCTAGACTTTTCAAAAAATACTGGATTGCCAATTGGTCGCGGCATTGTTCATCCGCTTTCCGAACACGTTTCAGAATTCGAATTCCGCCGAATGATCCCAAGTGCCAAAGATGGGGAGCTTAAGGTACCTGGTATTGAATACTCATTGAGACATAGAAAGCGAAGACCATCATGACCAAATCCATCCAAATCCTATTGGCGCTGATTGCTTTTGCCATCGCAGCGCCGGCGCAGGCCCAGGAAATGAAAGGCGGCACGGATGCAGATTACGATGCGATTATCACCCTGCATCGTAGTATCGTTGGTTATTACAATTCCGGGGATCTGGAGAGCTTCAAGAACTCCTATACGGAAGATGCTTGGCATATCTCCATGCGGCGTCCTATGGCCCAAAGCCGCGAAGAGATCGGCGAGTTTTTCGGCCCGAATATGAGCGCTTACGAATTTAAGGACGAACATGAATTGCTGGAGTTGGAAGTTGTCGGCGATACAGCCATCATGATAGGCCGCACATCTCTGAAAGGTCTTCCCCGCGTCGAGAATGAGGCTTTTCCCGAATTCACCGAAAACCGGATCTTTACAGGGGTCTTCAAAAAAGTGGCCGGGGCTTGGCTGATCCATCGGTATATGGAATCCACCTCGCCGCGTGAAGGCGATCCGTTGCCCTCGCCGACCAGAGAATAAAGCTCACATCCGATGCATCATCATCGCCGACAGGTGCCAAACCCGCAGATCGAGGCTCGGCGGGAGTGTTGATGTTATTATAACAACATGATAAGCAAGGTTACTTCGCACATATTGGCGTCATCATAGAAAGGTCTCGCTCTGCTTCAGGACCGCCTCAAACAGCTGAACACGCTCTATCTCGGATGGGCGGTCGGCACCTTTGGGGTCTCGATGATTTTGAATCTGCAGAATGTCGCGATGTTGTTTTTTTTCGTGACAGTTTTGCGGATCGAGCCGCTTCTAGCCGGCACCATCATTACCGCCTCCAAACTCTACGACACATTCACCGACCCTATTATGGGCCGGATCAGCGACGCTACGAAGTCGCGATGGGGACGTAGAAGGCCCTATTTGTTCGGCGGCGGGATTGCCTGTGGTCTCAGTATGTTTTTGATTTTTGCCGTCCCGGAAATGTCGGAGACGGCGACCACCATTTACGTCACGGCCATGCTGCTTGTGATGGCCACTGCTTACACCGTCTTTAACGTACCCTATCTCGCCATGCCGGCGGAGATGGTGGAGGGCTATCATGACCGCTCGGTGATGATGTCCTATCGCGTATTTTTTATTTCTATCGGAAGTTTTTTTGCACAATCCGTTGCGCCTATCCTGCTCGGTTTCTTGGAAGATTATCTGGGCATGAGCCAACGGACCGCTTATGCCTGGATGGGTGCGATCGCTGGGCTAATGATAACGACGGCAATGGTTAGTTCCTTCTACGGCACGCGCAAAGCGCCCATGACTTATGAAGTGAAAAGCAAAATGTCGCTGCGGCAGCAAGCTGAATTGCTGATCGGAAACCGACCATTCCTATTGTATATGTTATTGAAGCTGACAGGGCTCTTCGGGTTGGCCGCCACACTCGCGGCGAAGTTCTTCTTTATCAAATTTGTTATGGAGCAATCGCTCGCCATCGCCGGAATCTTTGGAGTTGCCTTCTTGGTGGGACAGCTTGGGTCCCTTCCCTTGTGGGTGCGGCTGTCAAAACTCAAAGGCAAGAAAGCAATTCTGATCTACTCGTCGATCGCCCAAATGGCCTTTTCCGCAAGCTGGCTGTTGTCCGGACCTGATGAGTCGATGTTCGTCTATGGCTTAAGAGGTTTCTTGCTGGGCATCGGTGGCTGCGGAACCTTGCTCGGCACCCAGGCCATGTTGCCGGACGTGATGGAATATGACTATCGGCGGACCGGGCTGCGCCGAGAAGGCATGTATGCCGGCCTCGCGAGTTTCATTGAGAAACTGGCCTTTGCACTCTCAGCTGTCATCATAGGCGGTTTTTTGACCTATATGGGATTCAACGAAGACCTTGGGGTCGGAGAGCAAAGCGCCAGCGCCTTGTTTGCCATCATGGTTTGCCAGGCGCTTTTGCCCTTGGCCATGTATGCCTCAAAATTGGTGATTTTAGCCTTTTACGACCTGGATGAGGAGAAGCTGAAATCCGCTGGTCGCGTTGAAGGTGCGGCCGAAGACCCGGCTAAAGCCTAAGCAGCTTCCAGCTTTTTTTCCGCTACGAAAACTTGCCAGTATCCGGGACCGGAGGTCTTGGGTAACTTCAATGCGCTAACTTGTCCCTCATCAAACTCGGCATTCTTCAAATCACGGAGCATATCGCTATTGGCATAGTCGAGCCAAAACAGCTCGTGATTATGATAATAATCCCAGGCACGCTCCGCCTTCTCCCAGAGCTTTTTGCTGTCATCAAACAAAAGATCAACATCCTGATGAACGGCAATTCCGCCAGGCGCCAACAGCCGCCGCGTTTCTTTGGCCACAGCATCACGGGTCTCACTCGAAATCTCATGTAGAAGGTTGTGAGAAATGATGAGATCAAAATACCCATCGGGAAACTTGGTTTGGGCCGCATTCATCTGATGAAAGTGAACTGCATGTCCAAGTGCTTCCGCGCGTGCATGGGCATATCTGAGCATGGACGAACCGAGATCAATACCATGCACCTCAGCCTCCGGAAACGCTTCGGCATAGGGAACCGTCCCGCCACCTGCCGAGCACCCCATATCCAAAATACGTTTGGGCTTCCAGCCCGGCCGCGTATCCGCCAAATGAATCAAAACCGATTCCGCTTTTGAATCCTTTGCCGCCATGCCGCGGCCCATCGAATAGAGACGGCCGCCCATTTCATAGAACGCTCCGGCACTGATATCCGCCCCTGCCGGATCGTCCGGCACATAACTATGTGGCTGCAAGTGAATACCGATCCCCGTGTAATCCGCAGGTGGCTCGAATTGGGGATCGAGCTCCAAGCTGCCCTTATCGTCGACTTGTGACGACGGCTTGGCCTCTTCCTCCAAGCGCGCTTGATCACGATAGATGGACTCTGCCACCGTTTGCCACATCATCTCTTGAGAGGTGCGATTGAGGGCGGACCAAGTCTGATAATGCCGGGACAATGAAAACGCCTCGAGAGCCTCGTCTTGGGTTTGCGGTTCATGACCGGTTTTACTCTTAAAGGCAGGAACAGCTTCGTTCTTATAGGCCAGACCATTCGCCGATCTGATTTTGCTGACGAGCTGACGCTTAAGGGCCAAGACAAAGCGAGACCGGGCCGTATCAGCAGCATTTTGATGTGCCAGCATTTTGTGTTTGAGATGATAAACCATTCTGCTTCGCCTTCGGCTTTCGTGTTGCCTAATTTCGGATTACTCGGCCGTATTTATTTGTGCCGCGACCTTTGCTATAGCGCGTTTCACCCGCGGATAGGTGCCGCAACGGCAAATATTGGAGATGATGGCTTTCACATCGTCCTCTGTAGGATTGGGAGTCGTCTCAAGCAGATTAACGGCCGCCATAATCATCCCCGATTGGCAATAACCGCATTGAGGAACTTGTTCTTCAATCCAGGCACGCTGCACCGGGTGCGAGCCGTCATCCGATAGCCCTTCGATAGTGCGGATAACACTTCCCGCGACCGACGAAATCGGCATCAAACAAGATCGCGTGATGTCGCCGTCTAACTCGACGGCGCAGGCGCCGCAAATACCGATGCCGCAGCCATATTTGCTGCCCGTCAGACCCAACTCGTCCCGCAAAACCCACAGGAGCGGTTTGTCGGGGTCCACATTGACTTGAACCGATTGGCCGTTGACGTCGATCATGATGTCTCTTTTGCTCATCGTCTTACACTCTATCTATCATAGCAAACACCTCGCGTTCCGCGCTGGCACATGCCCCTTCCATTCCTTGTTGAAACTCAGCCGTATGCTCTCCAATCCAGGAGATACGTCCATGGGGCTGAAGAAGCGCATCGCCGTAAAGGGTACGGCCAGGATGACCAAAGAAATGATAAGCGCCTTTGGCATAGGGGTTTCGCCCCCAGGCCATGACATGCGCAGCCGAGATTTTGCCTCGGGACGATGGACGTATGCGTTCGAGCTCCGCAATAACGCGTGAGCCAATGGTTTCGTCGTCCCATTGATCAAACTCAAGCGCCTGCAACCCTTTGATCCAGACATTTAGGTAGTGGAGTTCGCCGTCTTGACCGGGCGCTGCCGTAATCCGTTCGATGAAACTATCGGCATACATAGCTGGCGGCAAACCGTCCGCCTCCCAAAAAGGTCCGCCGAAGGCGACTTTTACTTGAGTGATATGATTGTAAGGGAGCGTATCGATTGCCGCCTGCAAAGCGGGCGGCGGTGCCGGCTCAATGGCGATATCGCGCAGAACCGAAAACGGAATGGAAACAAAAAGGGACGGCGCCTGATACACATTGCCACTTGCATCCGTCACGGTAACAAGAGAACCGTCATCTGAGAGAGAGACAATGGGGGCATTAAATCGAACCGGCGTTTTCAGCTGAGCGGCCATCGCCTCCGGCAAGCGCGCACTTCCGCCTTTGATACGATAGGCGTTTGGCCGTTCGAACTGCGCCGCTAAATGTTTGCGATAGGCAAACAAGGCGGACATATTGTCCAAGCCGCCCCCATCAAACCAGCGCTCCATCAATCGCAACGCTTCGTCCGACGCGCCGACGGCGAGGAGACGATCGGCAATGGATACTTGATCGTCAACGAAGAAGTCTTCTTCACGCCAATTGAAAAGGTCAGCAACGGGATTCACCTGTTTCAGATAATAGCTGTAGAGCTTATTGGGCAGAATCTCTCTCTCCGGACCGGAAAGAGTATTTGCCATATGGGTGCTCCACTGGTCTGCGGCCAGGAGGGAATCTCGTATGTAATAGGCGGACCCTGGAATGAACGGTTTACGCTGAAAGACGTCCAAACCCAATTGTTCTGCAAGATTAAACACGCGGGCATATTTCGAACCGACCGATTGACCGCCGGCTTCGGGCGATCCGTCCAGCTGATCCAGCGTCATCATACGCCCGCCCACACGATCACTTGCTTCGAGGACAAGCGTGTCAAGGCCAAGCTCCTCCAGCAACATGGCCGCATAGAGTCCGGAAATGCCGGCACCGACTACAATCACATCGTGCTTTTCGCTGGTGCGCCGCTCACCGCAAGCCGATAAAAGTGTCAGGCTTGCCATGCCTGACAAAGCGGTGCGGCGTGTTAACACGGGAGCAGTCATCCCGCCGCCCCGTCAAGATCACGCGCCACGCGAAACCCGAACATGAAATATAGTGTGTCTTCCGGGTCGCGGCCGCGAAAGGAAACGCGGTGTCGGTCGGGCCGCGTGATCCAGCTCCCGCCGCGAACAGACCGGCGCTCGCACGTGTCCGTGGGCGTAAAGGCGGATCCGTCCGTCGGCGCGCCCTCGTAATCGAGCACATAGCAATCCGCTAACCACTCCCAGACATTGCCCAACATGTCGTGCAGGCCAAACGCGTTGGGCGGATAGGATCCGACAGGAGATGCCATTTGATGGCCATCATCACAGGTTGCTTGGGCCCAGCGGAATCCATTCAACGCGCCCGAGGCATCATTCATGTTGGCATGGGCACACCCTTCCTCCGGGTCGTCACCCCAATAGAAATCCGTCGTCGAGCCTGCGCGGGTGGCGTATTCCCACTCTGCCTCCGACGGCAGCCGATAGGGCTTGCCGGTTTTTTCCGCCAGCCACGCAACATAGGCATTGGCGTCGAACCAGCTGACACAAGCCACCGGTTGGTCCGGCAAAGGCGGCGTCCCATAGCCCGGATCCTGCCAATCAAACTCGGCATCATCGGTCATTTTCTCATCGGGCCAAACGCGGCAACCGCTTTTGGCCCGGTAGCCTGTCTCTGAGACAAAGTAAGCGAATTGGGCTTGGGTCACTTCATAGATCCCCAATGCGAAATCGGGAACAGAAACCTGCCGCACGGGTCCTTCGGGCCGGCCTTCTTCACCACCATCAAAGCCCATAGCAAATGTGCCGCCCGGCACCTCAATCATAACCGGGCAATCAGCACAGTCAGCAAAGGTGGCAGGTGATGAGTTGTCCGAACACCCCATAAGGGCAACGGCCACACCCATCAACATGAAGACAATCTGATTTGGCATATCGGTAATCATACCAAATACAATCCGTGTGAGGACAAAGGAAGCTTCCGAATGCGCTTGCCGGTGGCGGCAAAAATGGCGTTGGTCAGCGCGGGCGCAAAAGGTGGCAGGCCCGGCTCGCCCGCACCGCCGATTACATCGTCATTCTCAAGAATCTTAATGGAGATGGGCGGCGCTTCCGCCAATCCCAATGTTTGATAAGTATCAAAGTTTGACGGGACGACCGCGCCGTTCTCCACTGTTACTTCGCCATACATGGCCGCCGACAAGGCAAAGACCACATTCCCTTCCATTTGCGCCCGAACACCGTCGGGGCTGACGGCAAAACCACAATCGATGACGCAGGCCACATTTTCGATTTTCAGTTCGTCTCCTTGGACGTCCACATCGATCACATAGGCGCAAACGGAATCATAAGCTTCCCCGATAGCCACGCCCTGAGCTTTGCCGTTCTGTCCTTTGGGTCCGCGCCACGCGCCGAACTCCGCAACAGCATCCAGCACATTGATGAGGCGTGTTTGATCCGGGGTTGAAAGGCTTTTGCGAAACGCGATGGGATCGGCATTCGCGGCAACGGCCATTTCATCAATGATGGACTCGATGAAAAAACCGTTCTGAGAATGGCCAACAGACCGCCAGACCCCCACCGCGACAGGCGAGACTACCGGAGTCCAGCTGACAAACATATTGGGAATCTTGTAGTGGGAATCCGACAATGCCGAGACACCCAACGGGTCAGGAGCCCCGCGCAAACGGTTCGGCTTGCCCCATTCGACAATTGACGGACTAGACGTCCGTATACGAAGGGCATCCAGTTGGCCGTCACTCGCCAGTCCACCCTCAAAAGATAAAACTGTTTGCGGCCGATAGTAATCGTGTTGCATGTCCATTTCGCGAGACCAGATCAGCTTCACCGGTCGGCCGCAGGCTTTGGAGATCTCGACGGCCTGGAGCGCAAAGTCTGGTTGCCAGCGCCGACCGAAGGCACCTCCAAGATAGGTTCGCTGAACCTCAACTTGAGAGGCATCCATCTCAAGAAATGCGGCAACCTCGTCACGCACACGAATGGGGCCTTGCGTAGGCGCCATGATTTGGCACCCTTCTTCAGTCACTTGAGCCACGCAAGACATGGGCTCCATCGGCGCATGCGCCAAATACGGCACTTCGTAAATGCCCGACACTGATGTTGCCGCATCACTCAAAGCTGACTCAACATCGCCATCCTCTTTAGCCACGCGTTCATTGGTTCCCAACGCCTCGCGCATGGATTGATACATGTCCTCGCTATTAAGTCCCGCCTGGGGGCCAGCAGCAAAGACCGGCGCAGCGGCCTCAAGGCCTTTCTGTGCCTGCCAAAATGACTCAGCAACAATTGCTAGGCCTTCGGACTCGACTTGGGTTGTGGGCACGACATAGCGAACACCCTCAACGGCCAGGGCAGCCTGCTCATCATAAGAGGCAAGCGTGCCTTGAAGCGTCGGCGCCAAGGCGATTGTTGCCGTCAACATATCCGGCATGGATGCATCTATACCGAAAACCGCGCGGCCCGTGACCTTGTCAAGAAGATCGTTGCGCAGAAAAGGCTTGCCGATGATCGTATAGTCCGCGCGCTCCTTAAGTGGTGCCGGCGGAACGTCTGTCAACACTGCCGCACGCGACACCAGTTCCGCAAAAGACGCCGAGCGACCTGAAGACTCATGGCTCACAAAACTTTTCGACGCGCGGCACTCAGCCCCCGGGACCGACCATTCTTCCGCAGCGGCTTGGATCAGCATGGCCTTTGCCTGCGCGCCGATCTCGCGCAGCATGTCGAAATAACCGCGCACACTCATGCTGCGTCCGGTCGCCTGCAAATTCTTCATGGGATTGATGTAGGCCTCGCCGGCTGAAGATTGCGCCGCTCGGACATTGTCCCAGTCGGCTTCCATCTCTTCAGCGATGAGCGCCGTTAGCGATGACATGACGCCCTGCCCCATCTCTGCAGCCGGACAAACGATGATCACTTGGTTGTCCGAGGTAATCTCGATATAGGCGGGCACGAGCTCGGTCTGTTCAATTGGGCCACCAGAGGTTTCCGCAGCTTCGGCCTTCGAAGATTGGCGGTTCCAGGCCCAAAAACTGAGCAAGGTTACGGCCCCGGCGCCCCGTCCAAAATCGCGCCGCGACGGCCGGAAACCTTCGTCTTTTTGGCCTTGGGTCTCCACGACCCGATGGGAATGCAAGCTTTTCTCTGTCATTTTATCGGTACGAAAGCCTTCTAGGTTATTATGTTGTCATAACAACATTAGGTCATTATATTTATCCCCTGCGCCGAAACAAGGTGTCTTTATACTCGTAATAGGTGTGAAACCGTCCATGACAAACCCGGCAAGACGGCCGTCCATGCGTAAGGCCCATTTGGCGCTTTTCCTCGTCGTGTTCGTGGACCTTTTGGGCTTGGGCATTCTGGCACCTTTGATCCCGTTCTATGTGGAGCGGCTCGGCGTCACGCCAGAGATTATCACACTTGTCATCGCTGTTTATGCCCTGTGCCAATTTTTGGGCACCCCGTTTTGGGGCGGTGTGAGCGATCGAATTGGGCGCAAACCCGTCCTACTTATGAGCATGGCCGGGCATGCGGCGTCATATTTGATCCTGGCTTATGCAGACAGCCTTTTGCTGTTAATCGCCTCGCGCGCGCTTGGCGGATTCACATCCGCCAATTTGGCCACGGCTTATGCCTATGTCGCTGATACGACGACCGAAGATGAAAGAGCCAAAGGGCTGGGGCGTATCTCCGCCGCTTTTGGATTGGGATTTATCTTTGGCCCCTTGATCGGTGGTGTGCTCGCGACAGTCGGATCCGATGGGGCAACAAATTTTTTTCTCCCCGCGATTACGGCGATGGGCCTGTCGCTTTTATCCTGTCTCGGCATTTGGTTGTTCATCCCTGAAACCGCCAAGCCCCAAACCCATGACGTCAGCACGCGACGCGCACCGGCCAACTTGTTTAAGAGTCTGGCGGAGATTTCGAGGCGTCCGATTATTTTCAAGGCAATCTTGTTGTGCTTCATCACCGTTCTATTCATGGCGGGACGTGAAACAATTCTTCCGCTGTGGGCGGATAACAAACATGCCATGTCGGTTCGAGAAGTCGGGTTTATCATTTCAATCGCCGGGCTGACTCTGACAAGTGTGCAGCTTACGCTCATCGGTCCCTTGACGCGAAAGTTTGGCGAGTCAAATCTCCTTAAAGCCTCGTTGCTTCTGTTCGCGGCCGGATGGCTTAGCATCGCCCTGGCCACAACGTTTCTCCAGATCATCGGCGCTTCGATCTTGTCTGGGATTGCAACGGCCTTTTTTCAAACCTCGCTACAGAGCCTCTTGTCAAAACGGGCCGGCGCTTCAGAGCGCGGCTCTGTTATGGGTGTCTATCAGGCAACAAGCAGCCTCGGCCGCTTTACCGGTCAAGCTGGGTCTGGCACAATCTATGCTCAAATAGGCGTCGATGCGGTCTTTCTTTTGGGAGCCGTCGCCATGGCGCCAGCATTGATTTTGGCGGTGTTAATTGCCAAAGGATTGACACAGAAACCCCGACTTAAGAGTTCAGACAAATCCGACAGCGAGCCGCAATCCTCAGCAGAGCCGCCAATCGATAAGGAAATTGTCGCGTGACAAATTTTATTGCGGGACGCTTGGCAATTTCAGGGCCCACGCTCTTTATTATCATAACCATCTCCTTCTTCCTGATGCGGGCCGCACCAGGAGGGCCATTTGATGCGGACGCTGATCTTGATCCGGCCATCTTGGATAATTTGAGAGCGGTCTATGGACTGGATCAACCGCTCTTCCGTCAATACACATCTTTTCTTGGCGGCCTGTTCCAAGGTGACTTTGGCTTGTCCCTTTCTCGTCCCGGACAAACCGTTGCGGAGCTGATGGCAACAGCGTTCCCCGTCAGCATCAAACTGGGGCTGACGGCCATTGTTGTCGCTCTTATCTTTGGAGTGGGTGCCGGCATTTGGGCCGCGTTGAGACAGAATTCTTGGATCGACTATTCAGTCATGACTCTTGCCATGACCGGTGTCGCCGTTCCGAATTTCGTGACCGCCCCCATCCTCACGCTCGTCTTCGGGCTCTACCTAAAGTGGCTGCCTATTGCGGGCTGGAACGAGGGCGCAGCGCAAAACATGATCCTGCCCGTCATCGCTCTGGCGCTGCCGCAAATTGCCGGTATCGCACGGATCATGCGCGGCGGCATGTTGGAAATGATGCGATCCGACTTTGTCCGCACAGCACGTTCAAAGGGATTGCCGGAACGCAAAATTGTGCTACGGCATGTCCTGAAATCGGCCATGATACCATTGGTCAGCTATTTGGGCCCCGCCATTGCCGGTATCATGACCGGCTCCGTTGTCATCGAAGTGGTCTTCGGGTTGCCCGGCGTCGGCCGCCTGTTTGTCGAAGGGGCCATCAATCGTGATTATCCGCTCGTGATGGGCGTCGTGATCGTCTATGCCACGGCCATCATTTTTCTGAATCTGCTGGCCGATATGCTCTACGGATATCTTGATCCGCGGACACGGAGATCCGCATGAGCACGCCCACTTCGGAAAAAGTCAGCCTCGGCGAAACCGTCCATCAGGCCGCCCAAAGCCGCTCCCTCTGGCAGGACGCCATGCGTCGCTTCCGGCGCAATAAAGCGGCAATGACCGGTGTTGGGATTCTCATCATCATTGGACTTCTTTCCATCATCGTTCCCATGACCTGGCCTCACGACATTCAAGATGCCTCTTGGGAATCGATCCTGAGCCCCCCCAGCTTTTCCGACTATCATTGGTTTGGCACCGACGCCAACGGACGGGATCTGTTTGTGCGCACATTTTACGGCGCCCGGATCTCACTTGCGATTGGCTTGATGACGACCGTTATCGCTCTTGTCATCGGCGTGCTCTACGGGTCCCTGGCTGGGTATCTCGGCGGTGTTGCCGACAACATCATGATGCGATTTGTCGATGTATTGTATGCCCTGCCTCTTCTTTTCCTCATCATTATTCTCGTCACGCTGGTGGGACAGAATATTTTTCTCATTTTTATTGGGATTGGTGCCGTTGAGTGGCTGACCATGGCCCGCATTGTTCGAGGTCAAACCATCTCCATCAAGAAAATGGAATATGTGGAATCGGCTTATGCTATCGGGCTGTCGACGTGGAAGATATTAAGACGCTACATTATTCCCAATGCCGTGGGGCCTGTCATCGTTTACGTCAGCCTACTGATTCCCATCAACATTGTCGTTGAGAGCTATCTCAGCTTTCTGGGTCTAGGCGTTCAGGAGCCGCTCACGAGTTGGGGACTGATGATCTCACAAGGCAAGAACACAATCGACACCGCGCCCTGGCTGCTCTTGTTTCCTGCGACATTCTTGGCGGTGACATTGTTTTGTTTCAACTTTATCGGCGACGGGTTGCGCGACGCACTGGACCCCAAGGACCGATAAAATGCCGACGACGACTTCGCTTTTGGATATCAAGGATCTCTCGGTGGGGTTTGACACGCCGGAAGGCACAGTGCAGGCCGTCAATGGCGTCAATTTGAGTATTGCACCCGGCGAGTGCGTCGGAATCGTCGGCGAATCCGGCTCCGGCAAGAGCCAGACTTTTCTCGCTATCTTCGGGTTGCTGGCGGACAATGCCAAAACCAAGGGATCGGTGACCTTTGAGGGTGAAGAGATCTTGAATGCGCCGGTCTCAGAGCTCAATCGCCTGCGCGGTGACAGGATGTCCATGATCTTTCAGGATTCTATCACAGGCCTGACCCCCCATATGAAGGTCGGCCAGCAGATGTCCGAAGTGTTGACCGAGCATCGCGGCTTGTCACAACAAGAGGCCAACAAACAAGCGCTTGAAATCATGGAAGTGGTACAGATCCCTCAAGCAGATCGGCGATTTCACATGTACCCCCATGAGTTTTCCGGCGGCATGCGGCAGAGGATCATGATTGCGCAGGCATTGTTGTGCCGCCCGAGCCTTCTTGTCGCGGACGAGCCGACAACCGCGCTCGACGTGACCGTCCAGGCTTCCATTATTAGTCTGTTCCGAAAATTGAAAGAGCATACGCAATCTTCGATCGTGATCATCACACACGACCTCGGCGTAATTGCCGGCTTAAGCGATCGCGTAGCTGTCATGTATGGCGGACGGCTTGTGGAAACAGCGCCCGTGCAAACGCTGTTTGACGAGCCTTTTCACCCCTATACGCGCGGCTTGATTGACTCTATGCCCCGCATTGATCTCGATGTTGACGGCGAGCTGCCGACAATCCCAGGGCAACCGCCGGACCTGTTGCGATTACCGTCAGGCTGTGTGTTTTCGGAAAGATGCGCTCACAGCATGGACAGGTGCCGCAGTGAGGTTCCGACAATTCGTGAGCTCACGGCTGGTCACGAATCAGCCTGTCATCGCGAGGATGCGGCATGACAGAGCCTTTGATGCGCATCGAAGATCTATCGGTTCAGTTCCGCGTCGCCGGCCGTGGCCTTTTCGCCAAAAGTCAGCAACTCAGTGCTGTCAACCGCGTGAGCTTTGACATCAATCCAGGCGAAACTGTCGGAATCGTCGGCGAGTCCGGATGCGGCAAGTCAACACTATCCCGCGCCATTTTAAATCTCATCCCGGCCGCCGGCGGAACGGTGCATTGGGAGGGGGCCGATCTTGGAACGCTCGACAAAAAAAGCATGAATGCTTTGCGCAGAGACATCCAAATCATTTTTCAAAGCCCTCTCGCCAGTTTGAATCCTCGCATGTCCATCGGAGACATTATCGCCGAGCCCTTAGACGTCTTTGAGCCGGAACTCACGAGACAAGAACGCACTCAACGCGCCCACGAGATGATGGAAGTTGTCGGACTTCGGCCGGATATGGCGGGCCGTTACCCTAATGAGTTTAGTGGCGGCCAATGTCAGCGGGCCTCCATCGCGCGTGCGATGATCCTTCAGCCGAAATTATTGGTTTGCGACGAAGCCGTGAGTGCCCTTGACGTCTCTATCAAGGCACAAATTATCAATCTGCTTAAGCGGCTGCAGCGCGATACAGGCGTCGCCATTATCTTCGTCAGTCACGATTTGGCGATTGTCCGGCAAATCAGCCATCGCGTTTTGGTCATGTACCTCGGCAAAGTGATGGAGCTCGCGCCGTCAAACGAACTCTTTGCCAATCCGCGACATCCTTACACCAAAGCATTGCTCGATGCGGTGCCCCGGCCCGACCCGGCCTTTGAGAAAGCGAAGTCGCCAACTCTGTTGAAAGGCGACATTCCGTCGCCCTTGGCGCCACCGTCAGGCTGCGTGTTTCGAACCCGCTGCCCCGTTGCAAAACCCAATTGCATTAGGGTTGAACCTGATCTCACAGAACCGAGCCCGGCGCACAAAGTGGCTTGCCATTACGCCTGAACCGGCTCACCGAATTCTTGAATACGGCGCGGCTGCCCATGTTGCATAATCAAGGCCTTCTTGCGCATGAAGCGGTAAATGCTTCCCGGCCCCATGCGTGAGCCGCCTAAGCCGGACATGTTGAAAGATGTCTTTTCCGGCTCATAAGTTTGGAACGTCAATCCACAATCATTGATGCTGAGACCGCCGGCATTGACCCGCTCGGCAACGGCTCTTGCTTGGGCGACATCGGCGCCGATGACCGATGCCGACAGGCCAAATGTTGTGTCATTGGCGAGCATGACGGCCTCGTCCACCGATTGAAAGGCCATAACGGGCATCATGGGGCCGAATGTCTCTTCAGACATAATATCCATGTCATGGGTAACGTGGGTGAGAATTGTTGGCCGAACCCATTTCCCGCCGCCATGATCCTCAATCTCACCGCCGCACAAAATCTTGGCCCCTTTTGCTTTTGCATCGGCAATGTGGGCGGCGATCACGTCGGCTTGCCGATCAAAAATGAGGGGCCCAACCTGGCCTTGATGAATATCAGGTGTATTGAGCTCAATATCCTCAGCTTTGCCGACCAGCATCTCAACAAATGCATCGTGAATGTCTTCTTGAACATAGATGCGCTCAATCGAAAGACAAACTTGGCCCGCATTCATAATAGACCCGCGCAGGACCGAGTCTGTGGCCTTGTCGATATTCGCATCTTTGAGAACGATGACTGGGTCTTTGCCGCCCAACTCCAGGAATGCTGGGATAAAATTGGCGGCGGCGGAAGATGCCACTTTGCGCCCCGTCGCGATACTACCGGTGAAACAAATGAGATCCACTTCATCAATAAGAGCCGCGCCCACAGCACCGTCACCCAAAACCAAATCAACAACACCGGCAATTTCTGGGGTTGCCTGGATTGTCTCCAAAAGATATTCGGCAAAACGCGGTGTCACTTCGCTAGGTTTGATCAATGCGGTACTGCCGGCGGCCAATGCCGGGGCCGCATCAATGAGCGAGAGCGTCACTGGGAAATTCCAGGGTGAGATAAAGCCCGACAATTCATAGGGCACATATTGATTGTCATAAGACACATTGGAGACAAGCTGAGACTCTTTCTCTTCCGTCTTCAGAAGGCCAGGTGCATTTTTAGCCCAGCGGCGAATATTGGCAACAGCGCCTTCAACTTCGCGTTTCGACAAATAGTACCGGCCGGTATCCACGGCCAAAGCATCAATGATCTTCTCTTTATGGTTCTCAATCGTATTGGACCATGCCACCAGAGCCTTGGATCGCCCTTCAAAGCCCAAGGCATACCAATCGGTTTGGTTTTCTCTCAACCGTTTTGCCTTGGCAGCAACCTCGTCTCGTGATGACGGCTCGAACTCATAATCGACGCGGCCCGTGCGAGGATTCCGTACACTGATTGTCATAGTCATTCGTTCCTCATGGTCAAAACTCAAGCCTTTTCATCTGTCTTCAGCTTAGCAACATCTTGATGAACGATCCGCAGGATCCGCGTGATCATGGCGTCGTGATCGGCGAGCCGCTCGGCGGAAACCTCGTCATCGGCCACAAAGCTTTCCACGTCGTCCTGACGCACGACATCTTTTTGCTCAAGCAGCCGTTCCAAGCTGTCCAAGCGCTCGCGCGTGACCGCGAGTTCTGCCGCAAGTGCCATGGTGATATCGAGAACCCGCTCCACATCCGGATCAGGGAACATGAACTTCCGGGGAGCCGTTACCGCTTCAACTGAGCGCCGGACGGCGTCGGCGTCATTGTCCGTCATTGCATTCTTCCTTCGAGCCGCGGACGGCCTCACTTGTATTGTTATTATAATAACATGATAAGCTTGAGCGCGACAAGCTCAAACTGGGCGGTTTAGGGCCAATGCCTAGCCAATATTCCCGGTACGTAGGTATATCCTGTAATAATATCATAATGTTATAATCAGTTTGGCCTGCGCCCTTTACCCTCCCGCCATGATAACCTATTGCAGGTCATGAGACTCTCCCGATCGCGTGATCGTGGGAAATAACGAGACACCAAACGCAGAGGCACAGTCACTATGGCGCTTGCGGTCCATGACACCAAATTGCCGCGATATCTTCAGGTCTACAACATCCTGAAGGACTGGATTCAAAAGGGGCGCTACGCGCCCAACGAAAAGCTGCCCTCCGAAGGCGAGCTGTGCGAGATCCTTGGGGTGTCTCGAATCACCACGCGGCGCGCCATTGAAATGCTGAGCAACGAAGGATTGATCCGGCGAGTCCAGGGTCTGGGCACATTCGTGCCGCCGTCGATCCCAAAAGTCTCCGAACCCTTCGGGAAAATTTCGGATCTGGCTGAACGGGTCAATCGGCTGTCAGAGCGCACCAAACTGGAAGATATCGAAATCAGCGAGATCGAACCGGACCCCATGGCGGCATTAGAACTGAAATTGTCGCCAGGTCAGCGGGTGATCAAAGCGACCTATACCCGGACGGAAAAATCGCTCCCGATTGGATGCGCAGATGTTTTTATCCCGACGGATTTGGGCGTCAAGATTACCGCAGACGATCTGGAGAACAATTCAAGCCCCACATTGATCCAAGACAAGGGATTTCAAATCTCAGGCGCCCATCAATTGATCGGCGCCACATTGTCGGATACGGAAACTTCAACACGTCTGAAGATGACCGTCGGCTCGCCGCTTATTCGCATTCGTTTGCTTATTTTGGACGAGAACGAGAGACCGATTGAGTACTTGCTGGCACATTACCGCGCAGACACTTACGAGCATCACGCATTTCTATCATCACTTTGATGTCATAAACGCAGAGCTGCAGGTGTTGCTCCTCACTCCGCAAGGTCGAGAAACCGGCTTGGCGTGTTGCCGCCGGTGACATTCTTCCAACCCAAAACGCGATTCTTTACGACGCGCTGCGCTTTGGCGAAGTAGATCGGGATCACACCATATTCTTCTAAAATAAGGGCCTCAGCCTGGCTTAAGAGTTCTGAGCGTTTCTGCAGATCGGTCTCCTCATCTGCCGCCAACAACATCGCATCGAATTCTTCGACGGTCAGCTCGGAATGGTTGGTTCGGGAATCACCCTTGAGCAAATTCAGAAAGGTCGACGGATCATCAAAGGGCGCGTACCATTGATAGCGAATGACATCAAAGTTGCCTTTTCGCACATCCGCCGTGATGGCGCGAAAATCGCTGGCTTTGAGAGCTGGTTCAACGCCGATCTGACGCCACATGGATGACACGGCGACGGCAATTTGCCTTGCTTCCTCTTTCGAGTCGTAGCGCAGTTCAAGCTTCAGTGGGTTAGACGGGGAAAATCCAGTCTCCTTTAGCAGATCGCGCGCCTGTTGCTGCCTTTCGGCGAAAGGCACTTGCGCAATCTCCGGCACGGGCGGATCGTAATTCTGAGTGGCGGGCGGCACGAGACCCCAGGCGGGGTCCACCAAGCCGCGCAACAGTTTCTGCGTGATACCTTCGCGGTCTATTGCAATAGAAAGCGCTTTGCGAACGCGGACATCATCGAAAGGTTCGCGGCTGGCATTGATTGCCCAATAGAACAGTCCCAAATTGGGTGAGACATTGATTTGATCGGCATATTCTTTTTGCAACAGCTCAACCTGTTCGGGCGGGAAACTCAAAATGATATCCAACTCGTCCGCGCGGTACCGCTTCAAACCGGTGCCTGCGTCGTCCGTCGGGTAGTACCTCACTTCGTCGATCGCTACCTGATCCGCATCCCAGAATTGAGGATTTTTTGTTAGCGTCATTTGGGTATTGGGAAGCCATTCAGTCAGATTATAGGGACCGTTGACGATAATATTACCCGGCCGCGCCCAACCAAGACCATGGGCTTCGATCGCTTGGCGCGGCACAATCGTCAGCGCATTGGTCGCCAAAGCCGATAGGAAGAAAGGTGTCTGCTTCTCCAATTCAATCACGACAGTGTAATCGTCCGGCGCGCTGACACCCAATTCTTCGACCGGCATTTGGCCCGTATTAACCGCGCGGGCATTCTTGAAAAAGAAAAGGTTGCTCGCAAAACGCGCCGCCGTTTTGGGGTCCATCAAACGTCGAAACGAATACAGCACGTCGGCAGAGGTTATCGGCGTGCCGTCAGACCAGACCGCGTCCTGACGCAAAGTAAAAGTATGGATAAGCCCGGCTTCATCGGGTTGATGATCCGTCGCCAAAGCAAAGACATCATTGCCGTCCGCATCAGCGGCCATGAGACCAATAAACAAATCGTCAATGATAACCGATGCCGAATTACCCAATGCAATGTGAGGGTCGATCGTTGACGGTTCGCTCGACGTCGCGCGATGGAGAACTTTTGTTGCCAAAGCGGTGTTTGACGTGCCCAGGGCCAGGCAAATGACCATTGCCCACAAGGAGATGGATCGAATGACTAGGTTACTTCTGCGACGCCACATAACGAACACTTTCTTTCTATGTCGAACTCAGCCAATACCTCACCGCTGTTAACATCGCGGCGTTGAAGGATACCTTCTAAAAAATTGTTCAAATAAAATGTGTCAGCATCAGGACTCAGCATACTGATGCGGGTCCATCCTTTGTCAATCGAAACATCATAACTCTGTACACGCTCCCCCTCGGGGGTCAGTCGGCAGGCGCCGTCCCCTGTTGCCATCAACATGTCCCCATTGGCCAACAATCCGAGACCATAGGTACGCGCCGTATCGTCTTCGTCAAATAAGATGTAATCGGACTCTTGTTCACCGGTCGCGACATTAAAGCGCGAGACGCGCCGTCCACCTTCGGAGGCATAATACAGTAGGCTGCTACTTGAATCGTAGGTCAGACTCGTGAGGCAGTGCCAACCGGTCCTGCCACCATCGATTTCGGGCGTATACCCATCAATGTTATGTGTCTTTGGCGCCCAAACAAACAATTTGGCCTCGCCATAGGCATCTTCGGGCGGGGCCTGACGCGCGGAATGGACGCCCAACAAAACACGACCGGCCTCATCAAAAGCGATGGATCCAAAAGGCCGTTTCGGTAAGCCGTCGACGGCGCCGATGCGAGTCCCCTCAGCGTCAAATGCCACAATGTTCTGATTGTGAGGGTCCGCCGTATAGAGATTGCCGGTTTCGGGATCAAGACCAATACCGACCACCAGGCCGACCTGGTCTGTCCAAAGCGTGTTCTTCAACTGAAAATCATGATCGAAATGCAAAATACGCCCCGCTCCGGTGAGCCGGCGCAAATCAATGTTGGAATCATCCACATCGGTTGAGGCTATCAGAATATCGCCCGGTTCAAACGGCACACGCACAGCAATCAACCTTTAGGTCTTCAATTCATCCATGAAGCGGAGATAGTCAGACCGTGACATAATACGGTCGCTCTCACCTAACTCTGTTTCGAGTCCCCGCAATAAACGGCCGACAAAAGCGCGGCGCCATTGAGTTCGCTCATCTTGTGCGGTCGATTCATCTCGAACGGCATCGAGCTCCTCACGGTCCACGTCAAGCTTGCTCAGAATAAATCGCTCCAATGTGTCGATACGGTCATAAAGCGCAGAGATTTCTGCGGCACTTGCCAAGGCAAAAGACAAGACGCGTTCGGCGTCTTTCGAATCCAACAGGTCCGCCGCCGGGCCTTTCGCGGTTCGCGGCCGTTTGGCGACTACGCCCGTTTCGTCCGTCATGATGCACCTCGCTTGGCCGCGCCCAATACCATCCAACCGCCACGCTTTCTGCGGCTCGACTCGATAATTTCAAAAAAAGCATCCGCCTCATCAAATCCAGCCTCAACGGCGTGATGTGCAAAGTTCAGGTCGGACAAGGATGCCCAGAAAGGCTCATTGTTATGAAAGGAATCCCAATTGGCAAAATACTGATCCAATGCATTGTCCGCGATGACCGGTACTTCCACATGGATCATGACACCGCCGGGTCTCAGCAAGCGATGACATTCTGCGAGAATATTCTTTAACCCCGAGACGGAAACTTCGTGGAGCAGAATGTGGGACACAATGAGATCAAAACTCTCATCGTCGAAATTCGTCTTCTCTCCACTTTGTTGGGAAAAAGCGACTTTCTTGCCCAGCGCTTCCGCGCGACCATGGGCATACCGCAAACACGGCGCCGCCACATCGATGGCGAAGACGTCAGCTTGGGGAAACTCGTCCACATAAGGCAAAGTTGAGTTGCCGCTGGTGCAGCCAATATCCAAAATTCGTTTGGGTTTCAGATCAGGGTAACGGCTCTTGATAAAGCGCGCGCCGGTGACGCCCTTGTCGTCATGCATAACGCCGTGTCGGCGCATGGAAAACACGGCGCCACCCAGATCGGAGCGGGCCCCGGGGTAGACATCATCGTCGACACGCTCCAGACCGTAGCCACCCGGCACGCAGTGAATATCCACCGTGTCTTGATAACTTGGGATTTTCACGGCGGGGTCTAAAGTCAAAGATCCAAGTGTTTCACCGCCGGTGAGCTTTCGATAGGTTTGGACGAGTTCCGGCAGCTGCTCATCGACACAGGAGGCGGTCACATCCACATAGAATTCCTGTTGAGCCCGTTTGAGCGCACTCCAATATTTCACCCGCGGATCAGGATTCAATCTATCTGCAGCCTGACGCCATTCTTCTCGCGGCAACGCTTCCAGATCATTGCCCGCATTTTTGGATTCATCTCGGCAAACCTCTCGCAACCGGGCCGTCAAACGTCCCGACAGCTCTTCCTTGAAGGTGACCGCAAAATCAAGCAGCGACGTGTCTTCACGATTGACTTTGGGAAACAGCTCATGGGTTTGCTTCATTTTGAAACCTGCCTATCTGACCCACTCCGCAGACGGCCAACCGTCATTTTCCGTACGCGGACGGGTTGTTGGAGCCGCTTCATAGACCCAGCCTTTTGGGTTAATGCGGCGCTCGGGGCTGGGAATGACATAGACCTTGTGATCATATTCCGCTTGCATCTTGTCGTAATCAAGTTCCCAGCCTTGCTCGATCAATTTAACCACATACTGGCGGAACAGGACTTCCATTTCATCCGACTTGACCAAAACTTGATCTCTTGTCGGTGTCGGACCTAAACGGGGCCGCACCGTCATGTTGACATCCAAATCTTCTTCCCGAGCACGCTTTTGCCCCACCAACCGTTCTTCATCATGTTCGGGCTCTATGGCATAGTTACGCGTTTGCCGCGTGAAAAAACGCGTATTCCAAGGATCAATAGGCGTGATCGCCGCGAATGTGATCATGGACATGCCCGGGCGGAATTCAGGCTGAATGCGATGACACACACCGGCGAGGGAAAACTCCAAACTTACCTTTGTCTTCTTTCGCTCTTCTTTCAGCAACTCGCCCAATACGCCCGACTTCTGGCTGGCCTTGGGGGCTGTGCGTTCGCGCGCGACCCGCGCACCAAAAGCTTTGCGCTCAATGGGAACCGATTGATGGGTCGGATCTTGCGGCATGCCAAAAGTTTTGTGGACAAACGGAAGATGCGCCGTGTCGATATTGTTCTCTTCCGCCTTGGTCCAATTGATCGGTGCCTCGAATGTGGTTGTCGTCGTACGCCAAGTATCGGTCTCATAATATTCTTCAAGCAAGGCCGGCACCGGGGGACGCTGGTCCTCGGGCAAATCGCCGAGAAACGCCCAAACCAAATCGTATCTCTCTTCAACCGGATAACAATCCACCTTCGCCCGGTCCGGAATGGCAAAGTCTTTTCCCATTGAGGGGATCGCGACGCATTTGCCTTGTGTATTGAATCGCCAGCCGTGAAACGGACATTGAATACAGCCGTCTTCGACTTTCCCGTGGCTCAAAGCCGCGCCACGGTGACAGCACGTGTCACTCAGGCAAACCACTTGGTCATCGTCCGTCCGGAAGAGCACAAAATCGCAGCCCAACATCTTGACGGAGAATGGCTCTCCCTTTTTCACATCTGAAGACTGGGCCGCTACATACCAATTGTTTATGATCATCGGTCGATTTTATTCCTGTAAAACTGCGGTTTTTGGGCCAAACTTGGCCAGATTAGAGGCGCCAACAGCTTATCATGTTATTATAACAACATTGCAAGTCTGTGCAATCCCGAATACGCTATTCTGCGACAAGGCGATCACTCCCCAGCAAGAAGGGCAAGACAGAATGACCGAGCAATTTGTACGAACCGACGGCACCTATCCCATCGTTGAATTGCGAAAGGACAAAATAGCCGTCGGGTTTGTCCAAACCCCTGTGCGCGGCGTTGACGGTGACAATCCCGAGCCAGGAATCAAGGACAATCTCAATTACCTTCTGAGTGCCATCGATAAGGCACAGGCCACAGGCGGTCGATGCGACCTTTTGTGTTTTCACGAATTTCCTATTCACGGTTTTGCACCGTGGGACCTGACACAATATTTGCGTGTTTCCCGGCATCCGGACGGACCGGAATTTGCGGCGATTGGCGCCAAGGCTAAACAATATAATTGCTACATCACGCTCGGCTGTCAGATGTTGGACGATGACTGGCCGGGGCATACCATGAATACGCAACTGCTCATCGGTCCAACTGGCGAAATCATTGCAAAACATTGGAAGCAGAGAAACATGCGCGGCATGTGGCCCGGTGTCGAGCAATTCACAACCACCATTTATGACGTCTATGATCGCTATGTAGAGATGTATGGCCTAGATGCGGTCATCCCGGTGGAGCAAACCGATATCGGAAATATCTCTATGTCTTCAGTTCAGTTTGAACCTGAGCTGTTTCGCTGCATGGCGCTGAAAGGCGCGGAAATTATTGTGCGCACAGCGACAGGCGGATGCGAACGTGAAGATATGCGGCTCACGTCTTATCACAACAGTCTCTATACGGTCATCGTTAACAATTGCATGGATGTACACCGGCCCTCTGATCATTACTTTGTCGAACAGGCCCCAAAAAACGAATGGGTCGGCCGATCGGCGATCTTTGGCCCCAGAGGCGTAATGCTGACCGAAGCCGACGCTTTTGAAACCAAACGACGCGCGGTACTGCCCATGGCGGAATTTCGCAAGGGGCACCGAATTCCAGACACACATTTGTTTTTATACAAGCACGTATTCGATCAGTACAAAGAGAGGTATGACCCCAATCTCTGGCTGGACCGCGTCCCGGAAACAAAGAAAGACGCCGCAGACTTCCTAAAAGACAAATTCCGTTGGACAACCTATTGGCAAGGATAGCGGGCACTTTTACGAAATTCCGCCGGACTCAAGGCCTGAGTTTATTTGCTAAATGACCGCACACACTCTAAAACTGCAGACATGTCCAACCGCACCAAAATCACCTATGGCGCTCTGGCACTGATATTGGCCATAGCAATATTTTCACTGCCGAATCTGATTGGCAGTGGCGGCGGTGATCAAGCTAACCAATCAAATTTGTCGCGCATCCAGCAAGTGATTGTAGCGCCGGCAATCAAACGAACGGCTGTTGACTTTGTTTCGTCGGTAGGCACTGCCCGGGCGAACGAAGCTGTCATCATCTCGTCCAAAGTGACAGGTCGGTTAGAGGAGGTTTTGTTTGAAGACGGTCAATATGTTGACGAACAAGACATTCTCGCGCGCCTTGACTCGCGCGAACTGCAAGCGGAATTGCTGAGCGCGGAGGTGACGTTAAGGCAAGCCGAGCAGGAATATGAACGCGCAATTTCCTTAAGCGGGACTCAGGCCGTATCGCAATCCCGCGTCGAAGAGCTGGCGGCTCTGAAAGATGCTGCGGAAGCGATGGTTCAAGCCCAAGCCGCGCGACTGGAAGAGTTCACTATTCGGGCGCCATTTTCCGGCCGCGTCGGCGTAAACCGATTAAGCCGGGGCGCCCTGATTGACCCGTCGACCCAAATCACCACCCTCGACGACTTGGCATTGATCAAGGTCGATTTTGCCATTCCGGAAACGGAAATTCAGAATGTAACTGTGGGCACAGAAGTCACGGCGACAAGCCGGGCACTCAATGACTTTGAAGTTGAGGGGCGCATTGAAAGCTTGGAGACCCGTGTCGATCCCGTCAACAGAACTATTGGAGCCGTTGCCAATTTCGAAAACAAAGAAAAGCTCCTTCGGCCTGGAATGTTTCTCAATCTCAACATCGCCCTACAAGAAAGAGATGATGCGATCTTTATTGCCGAGGAAGGGCTGTCTCCCTCCGGACAACAGCAATTTGCTTATGTGGTTCGTGACAATGTGATCGAGAAGCGTGAACTTGTTTTGGGCCTCCGCGAATCTGGCTTAGTGGAAGTATTGAATGGGCTTGAGGAAGGGGATCTAGTCGTCGTGCGTGGCGTTCAGTTTCTGCGCAACGGGATGGAGGTAGAAATCCAGCAACAGATTGAGCCCGGCACCGCGCCCACCTACACACAGAGTTAGAGCTTATGTTTCTCTCAGACTTGATGATCAGACGGCCGGTCTTGGCGATTGTTGCAAGTCTTCTCTTGGTGGTGTTCGGTATTTATAGCATGTCGCGCATGCCGGCACGGGAATATCCCAACATTGATCCGTCGGTTGTCTCAATCCAAACAACCTATCGCGGTGCGGCACCGGAAATTGTCGAAACACAGATCACCCAAGTTATCGAAGATGCGATAAGCGGGATCTCCGGCATTCGCACCATACGCTCATCCAGCAGTGACAGTCAGTCGAGTATCTCCATTGAGTTTTCAACCGGCTGGAATATCGACGAGGCAGCCAATGATGTTCGGGATCGCGTAAGCCGTGCCCGATTCCTGTTACCTCAAGAAGCGGACACACCGCGTATCGCGAAGCGGGAAGCGGATGCAGACCCCTTTTTCTGGTTATCGGTTCGCAGTAATTCGCGCAACTTGATGGAGCTCACAGACTATGTGGATCGATATATTATCGATCAGATGACCAGCCTGCCCGGTGTGGCTAATGTTTTTATCGGCGGCCGGCGCAAATTCGCCATGCGAATTTGGCTGGACCGGTCCGAAATGGCCGCCCGGGGTATTGCCGTGTCGGATATTGAGCGGGCCCTGCAGCGACAGAATATCGATATTCCGGCGGGCCGCATTGAGTCGACGAGTCGCGAGCTGACGGTCCGGACGGATACGCGTTTGAACACGCCGGAAGAATTCAGGAATGTGATTATCGCGCGTGATGGCGACGTGCTCGTCCGCATTGGAGACGTGGCTCGAGTCGAGATCGGACCTAGAACCACGCGGCAAGGGCTGCGTTACAACAGTATCAATGCAGTGGGTGTCGGCATCGTCCGGCAATCTCAAAGCAATGCCCTCGAAGTCGCCGAAGAGATCAGAGCTATTCTTCCCAGAGTGAAAGCGGCCCTGCCGGAAGACATCACAATGGTCGTTTCGCGAGACGATACGACTTTCGTGGAGAATTCGTTACGGCAGGTATTTTTTGCTCTGGCAATTGCACTCATTCTAGTGGTCGTTGTGATTTACTTATTTATCGGAAATATCCGGGCGACGCTTATACCAGCCGTCACCATACCCATATCCATATGCGCGTCTTTCCTGGTTCTGTATGCCTTCGGCTACTCCATCAATGTACTGACTCTCTTGGCCCTGGCGCTCGCCATTGGCCTTGTTGTGGATGATTCCATTGTGGTGATGGAAAACATCAGCCGCCGTATTGAAAAAGACGAAAAGCCTGTGCTCGCAGCTTTCCTCGGCTCGCGCCAAATCTATTTCGCCGTCATCGCTACAACGACCGTGCTCATCGCCGTATTCGTTCCTATCGTCTTGCTAGAGGGCAATATCGGAAAACTCTTTGGTGAATTTGCCGTTGCCCTGACCTCGGCCGTGATCTTTTCGACATTTGTCGCGTTGTCCCTCGCCCCCATGTTGTGTTCTCGCCTGTTAAAGAAGGGAAGCAATCAAGGCAAAGTCGTCAAATTCAACAAGAAGTTTCTGTCGAGTTGGCAATCCTTCTACCGCCGCGGCTTAGAAAAAAGATTGCAAAACCCTTGGCGAACCTTCGCCGCATGGTTGGCACTGATCCCATTGATCTTTGCACTCTACACGTTTCTGCCCAAGGCACTCACACCCATTGAAGACAGAGGAGAGTTCTCCATCATTGTCCAGGCCCCGGCCGGAGCGAGTTGGGACTATCTTATGGAGCATGTGGAGCGTGCCGAAGAAATCATCGACGGTTACCGCGATCAAGGCGTTATCCGCGGTGTGCTGACAATTCTTGCCAACAACATGACGGGTGAAGGCGCCGTGAACAACGCGGTGATCGTTGTCAAACTTGTCGATTGGGACGAGCGCGAGGTTTCTACACCGGATCTGGTTGCGCAGGTTCGCGGCCCGCTCATGAAACTTCCGGGCGCCCGGGTCATTCCGTTTAATCGTCGCAGCTTTGGTCAGCGGGGCACAACTTCTCCGGTGGAGTTTGTCATCAGCGGTTACTCCTATGAAACGTTGGTGGAATGGCGCGATATATTGCTCGACAGCTTTCGCAAAAGCGACATCGTGATGAATGTGCGGGCCGATTATGATGAGACAAAGCCCGAATTACTGATTGATTTGGATCGTGATCGCGCAGCTGCGCTGGGCGTTGATGTGGAAGATATCGGCCGGACATTGGAAACGATGATGGGCTCGCGAACGGTTACGCGTTTCTCCATGGATGGCGAAGAGTATGATGTGGTCTTGCAAGCGGAAAACGCAGATCGGATGGAACCCTCGGACCTGACGAATATTTTTGTACGTTCCCCGGAAACGCAACAGCTTGTCTCCATCGGTCCACTGGTTTTCCTCAAAGATCAAGCAGGGCCGAGCGAACTCAACCGCTTCAACCGCCTGCGGTCCATCGGATTCTCCGGTCAACTCCGAGACGGCTATACATTGGGTCAGGCGCTGGAAGAAGTTGAGGACGTGGTGCAATCCCAATTGCCCGCTGAAGCCCAATTGAGCTGGGACGGCGAATCGCGCGAGCTGGCCGAATCCTCCTACGCCATTTATTTTACCTTCGCTCTTGCTCTGCTCGTTGTCTTTCTCGTTCTCTCGGCACAGTTTGAGAGCTTTGTTCATCCGCTCGTGATCATCGGCACGGTTCCGCTGGGCCTTTTAGGGGCACTCGGCCTCATTGGGGCTTTGAGTATGCCCATTACGATTTACACTCAGATTGGCCTTGTGATGTTGATCGGTTTAATCGCAAAGAATGCGATTCTGATGGTTGAGTTCATCAATCAATTGCGGCGCGAAGGTGTGGAATTCGACAACGCAATTGTTGAGGCAGCCACAACGCGCTTGCGCCCGATTTTGATGACAGGTTTTGCCACCACAGTGGGCGCCCTGCCGCTTGCGCTCACATCAGGCGCTGGTTCAGAGGCGCGCCAAGCCATCGGACTGGTGGTCTTAGGCGGTGTCTTTGTGGGCACCGTTCTGTCACTTTATGTCTGTCCCGTTCTATACAAAATCATCTGCCGCCGCACCAAAACAGGGGCAGAGGTTTCGCAGGAACTAGAACTTTTGTTGGACGGCAAGACCAAAACGGAACAAGCGTGATCGAGCTGCTAAGGATTATGAGTCCCACTTTTTCATAAGATCATCCAGCAGCGTGTCATCATCTGAAATCAGCTTCTGTAAAAGCTCGGCGCGGGGACGAATATAGAACCGTTTGGGGTGACGAGGCTGCGGCGGCGTATCGGACAAATCGCCGTGAAGCGGATTCGGATCCCAGAGGCCTTTGAAAATCGGATCCGTCAAATAATTCACTCGTTGCGCAACAACCGTTTCATCACCGGCATTGGACAGGAGCATCTCATCATAATCCAATCCCAACGCATCATATGCATTGCCGAAACCCGTCAGATCCGACATTTCTTGCGCTGCCCTTAAGTTCTTGGCGCCGAACGCTTGAATGACGCTGCAGTTATTGATCATGGTCTGCCAATCATATGGATAAAGCATGGTCAGCTGGCTCGCATCTTGCCAGAAGCTCCAAGTCTGCATGCCGTATCCACGCATCAGTGTAATGGCCTGACGCAATTGCGGCAGCGTGCCCAATTGAGCTGCCTCATCCAGAATAAACAAGGTCGATAAATCCGGTCTACCGCGCCGGCGGGATATGGCGATCATTAACACCGTGATCCACATACGTAAGAGACGGCCATGGCTCTCCAGCATGTGCGGCGGCAGCACGATATAGATCGAAAGGGGATCTCCTTTCGTCACCGCGGACAGATCGAAGCTGGTATTCGACGTCGCATCTTCAACCAATTGGCCTCGAAAGAAGGACACACCCTCTTGTGCATATGAAATGATCCCCCCAAGCGTTTCTTCGGCGGGCATTTGAAGCATGGTCGCAATCTGCCCGGCCTCGGGATGGCGTGATTGCATCATCGCTTTCAATATGCCGGATGGATCATTTAAAGACTGCCCCACCAACCGTCTGACATCCATAAATGTGTGCTGTTTCTTGGGATGGTCGTACAAGAGGTGCAGCACCAGCCCTAAGACAAACTGGTTTCCACGGCTGCGCCAAAACTGGTCATTGGCCGACACTTCATCGGGCCACAACAGGGAGGTCAGCGCCGCCGCTTCGTCAAGAGATGTAGGAGTCTCAGCGTCTACAATATCCAAGGGATTGAGTGTATCGCTCTCAGCATCTGTGATTCCCATCGGATCCAAAACAACGACCTTTTGGCCGAGTTCCCGACGGCGGCGAGCCGTCACCGCATAATTCTCGCCTTTCGGATCCACCACAATCACCGGCCCTTGGTGGCGCAAAAGGGTGGGAATGATGCAGCCGGTCCCCTTCCCGGCACCGGTGGGCGCAATGGTGATCAGATGACCTTCATCATCAAAGAGAACCGGATCTAAATATCCCGTTCGTTTTGGCTGATCTGTCTCGCCGTAACGGAAGCCAATCGGCTGCGGTTTGTGTTCGTCCTCCAGAGACCAGGCAACCAGCAGCCCATCATCGCCAATCTGTTTGGGCAGATTCACCGATTGCCGATCGGCATCCAAGTCCGGCATTGATTCTTTATCAGCTGTGCTTTCACTCATCGACAGAATCCGATTTGGTTGTCATGACCTGTAGATTCTGAACGGGCCATAAAACGCTTCCATTTGAACACTGAGATCATTGAACAGGACTTCCCTGCCCATCACCTCGACTTCTCCAATCTGGCTAACAGCAAACTTTGCTTTAAAAAGGGTCCGGCCGTAAATCGCGGTGGTCTCAATTTCACAGCGACCGTCTTTCCCGGTCTTCATGGTCATATCCACTAGACTGTCGTCCAATATCGCTTTCTGCACATCGCTGGTCCCCTCCCGCCAAGGGAATGGGTCTGCTTTCTGAAGGATGCGAAACCGACCGTCATTGCCGGTGGCGATGCCGCAATAGAAAGACAAATACTGCCGGTAGTCGTCATTGTATTTCAGATTGAGCTCGACCTTACTGTTGAGGTGGCCGACGTCCGACGCCGCCCAATTGAAAACGCGAACACCCTTTTCTCCCAGCACAAGATTAAAGGTCGCAGGGCGGCTGCTCTGAGACAGATCTGCCTGCCCCTCGATCAAAATAAATCGCGGGTAGAGAGACAATGTCGTGCCACGAAGGCGCTTCACGCGGGCATGAAACGGAATAGGGTTTTCGCCCCGGGCAAGTTGTTCGGCCGATAGCCGCGCCAATATCCGCACCGCCTCATTCTTGTCAAACAGCTTCCAATCCCCTGCACAGATGGGCTCATAGGGCCAGGGCGACTCATCATCAATGAGGGTGCTCAACAACTGCTGGTGCAATTCGTCTTCTGTCATGTCGGGACTTTAGACATTACGCCCTTGAATTGCATGGGAAAATTTCGAGTGCCGGGAAACAAGTCGAGGGCAACGTCAGATTGACCGAAGGCCAACCCGCGGCGGATTGCAGCGAGACCCAAGACACCATGTGTCCCTGGGGACTAACAATGGCGCAACGTGCAACGTAGCCGGGAACAAGCCAATGCAACTAGGGTATGCAAAGACACCGTCAGGACCCCTACACTACCGACAGGCCGGGGAAGGCTTTCCAATAATATTGTTGCATTGGGCGCCGGCCTCGGGGCGGATGTATGAAGAGACGTTCCCTGTTTTCACGAAGCAAGGGTTCCAGTGCTTTGCTCTCGACATGCCCGGATACGGTCGCTCACACAAAAAAGCGGGCGGGTGGACCATCCCTCAGATTGCCGAGAACCTGCTCGAAGCAATGGATGCTCTTGGCATTAAGGAAGCCCATCTCGTGGGCGGTCACTTGTCGGCATCGATCGCAACGGAAATGGCTGTGCAACGTCCCCAGATAATAAGGCGGCTTGTTTTGGACGGCGTGCTTCTCCTAGAACCGGATGAATGGACAACATTACTTAAAGGTTTCGCGGGCTTGTCACCACGCATTGAATCGGGCGAATCGTTCAAAGCGTTTCCCTTTGACATGGTCATTCAAACCTTGTCGGAGTGGAACCCGGAATTTGAGCTCACCGAAGAGAGTCTGGTCCAGGTTTATGACCTGATGAATGACTATATGGAAATGGGCTTGACGCAGATGCGCGCTTTTGTCGAACCGGACTCCGGCCCCAAGCCGGCGCCATACCCTCTTGGAGAGCAACTGAAAAACATCTCTCAGCCAACCCTTATCCTGACGGCCGACAAAGACCCATTGAAACCCGGTTACCAAAGGGCATTGGACTTGGTCCAGGACAGTACCGGCCATTGCTTTGAGGGTGTTCACCCTCTGCCCAGCGATGGGCAGAGGGAATATGCCGAGACGATTGCGGCGTTCTTGCGCGAAAACCTCTAGTCGCCGCAGTTGGGCTCAAGATTCGACAATCAGATCCTTGAACTTGCGGCCTGCAACTTCGCGTAACGCATCTGCAATCTGCTGATAGGCGGTCGACCGGCCAGCACTTTTGCGCCAAACGAGCCCGACGGATCTCGTGATCAGCTTTCCCTTAAGTGGTTTAACAACCACGTCACCACGCGCAGGAATTTCCGAACGGACATAAAGCGCCGGCAAAAACGTCACACCCATTCCCATGCCGACCATCTGACGCAGCGCATCCAAGCTGGTACCTTCATAATCCCTTTGAACCTCTGCGCCGAACTCCAGGCACAAGGCACCAATTTGATCATGCAAATGGTATTGCGGACTCAAGGATAGAACACCGAGGCCCTTGAGATCCTTTGCCTCAACATCTGTTTCTTGGGCCAAGGGGTGATCGGCCGCGACGGCCAAATAGAGGGGCTCACGAAATAAGCGCTGGGTCACCAATTCAGACCCGGCCACAGGAAGCTGTGCCAGAATCACGTCGTGCAATCCGCGACTCAGCTCGTGCTCCAGTTCGCGCGGCGCCCCTTCACGAATATAGAGATTTAGATCTGGGTACTGACGATGGAGCTTTGCCACCAAGTGGGGCAAAAGATAAGGACCCAAAGTGGGCTTTGCTCCAAGCCGTATGGTTCCGACGAGCCCCCGTTGGGCGCCGGCCGTGAAGTCGACGATCGATTGGACATCATCGAGGATCCGCCGGCCCCGACCGACAACCTCTCGGCCAACCGGCGTTAAGGCAACGCCGGACCTGCTGCGTTCGACCAACTGAACCCCCAGTGCCGCTTCCATATTCTGCACCTGGGCACTCAAGGACGGCTGACTGATGTTCCAGCGTTCGGCAGCACGGCGGTAGTGCTTGGTTTCATCCAGGGCAATGAGGTATCGAAGCTGTCTCAATGTGAGAGGATGTTGCTCCATCTTATTTGCTCTCCAAATGGGCCTTCGGCACAAGTCGATCAACTTAGCCAAAGCACCCGTTATTCCGGGGTTTTGATAGGTAAAACTCTATAGGTGTGCGCGGCCGGTCTAAACAGAAAAACCTATCAATTGGAAAATACTATCATAATACGCCTATAGATCGCATTTACTGTTGGCCGCCAGCTGCCTATTTTGGTTCCAAGGAACCCCGGGAAACTGGGAAAAAATAGGAGATATGTCATGTACTTAGACAATGTCATTAGACACTCATTCCGATCTGACCCGTCCGTGACACGGCGTTTCGATGGAGTCGACGTATTTGTTGAGTGGAACGGCACAGCCCAGCAATTGGCGACGCGATTGGAAGCTCAAGTTGATGGCAGTATGCCATTTGACCTGGCGTTGGTTTCCAATTGGGGAACCATGATGACCCCCTCACCGAGCGCTCTTGAAAACACCATGGACCAATGGCGTTGCCGTTTCATGTACACATCAGATGATCCGAATATCGATGAGCCTCTTGCCGATTTGCTCAGCAGCATTTCCACGCAAATGGCCTGGATTCAGGTGGAAAAGCTCATGAGCTTTGACGGCGCGCCTGGATATGGCCGGATGCAGCACCAAGCGTGAATAAGGAGGCAATTATGAATAGATCGGTAAGTGCTGACAAAGCGACTCATAGGCTCAACCGTTTGAAGGCCCGGCACCAGAAGCTGAAAGATCGCATTGGGCAAGAAATGAAGCGGCCCAAACCTGACGAATTGCTGTTGCAGAAGTTGAAGAGACTGCGGCTACGGACAAAGGACGGAATGACGCGCGCCATACAAGCGCTCAATAGATCAGACTCAAAAGCGATCCCTCAGACCACATAACGCGTAGAGAGAAAGCCGCTCACAAATTTCAGAAGAAAACATTGCCCCAATATGACCACGATTATTGAAAAGATTCAGAACTTCACAAAACTGGAAGTATCTGCCGGTCTCACCCTGATGGCTGCCGCCGTATTAGCCTTGATCGCAAACAATACCGGTCTTGATGTCTTTTACGGGGCATTTCTCTCGACGCCTGTTGTGATCCAAATTGGGGCCTTTGATATCTCAAAGCCTCTTCTCCTTTGGATCAATGACGGCCTGATGGCTGTGTTCTTCTTTCTTGTCGGACTGGAGATTAAAAGAGAAATCCTCGAAGGAGAATTGTCCAGCTTCGACAAAGCAGCTTTGCCCATCTTTGCCGCTATTGGCGGTATGGCGATGCCTGCTCTCATTTACGTCTGGATCAATTGGGGCGATCCGACAACCTTGTCCGGTTGGGCCATCCCGGCAGCCACGGATATCGCCTTTGCGTTGGGCATTCTGGCACTGCTCGGCTCGCGCATTCCCGCTTCGCTCAAGATCATGCTGTTGGCCATTGCTATCATTGATGACCTTGGCGCCATCGTGATCATTGCGATGTTCTATACCAGCGACTTGTCCCTGTCGTCCTTGGCGGTGGCGGCCGTCGGCTTTACGGCTCTTATGTTTCTCAATCGCCAGGGCGTCAAATCCATCACGCCCTATGTCTTGATTGGGATCACTATTTGGGTATTCGTTCTGAAATCCGGCGTACATGCTACCCTCGCAGGCGTTATGATCGCACTGACAATTCCCATTAAAGGTGCAGACAATTCGGCTCCGTCGCCGCTGCGCGAGTTAGAACACGATCTTCACCCGTGGGTCGCCTTTCTTGTGTTGCCGCTTTTTGCCTTTGCCAATGCGGGCGTGTCATTCCAAGGCCTGTCAATGGCCGATTTGGCTACCCCTGTTCCGCTTGGGATCGCGCTCGGGCTTTTCTTCGGAAAACAGTTGGGGGTCATGGGCTTCATTTTTCTCGCGGTCAAGTCCGGCGTGACCAAGCTACCGGAGAACGTCAATTGGGCTCAGGTTTACGGTGTCGCCTGTCTAACCGGTGTCGGCTTCACTATGAGTCTGTTTATCGGCACCCTTGCATTTGACTCAGCCGACTTGCTCAACCAGGTGCGATTAGGTGTCTTACTGGGATCGACCCTGTCAGCGATCGTAGGCTATTTGGTGTTGCGCCAAAGCACGCCGCTGGAAGTCGAAACGCCGAAAGAGAAATCACGCGAGTGCGGGCCTTTCGTGCAGAACTTAGAAGGCATCGAAACGCGCCTGGCACCACTAACCTCTAAATAGGAACTCAATGGGAAACCAAGCTAGAATTCAAACGGGAAACCAAGTTAAAATCCAAATGCCGCAACTGGCATTGATCGAAGGCGTATGGGAGGGTGTGTACACCTACGCCGCGCCAGACGGCACCATTCTGGATTCGCACAAGAGCCGTTTGACACACATCTTTCCGGACTATGCGCCGGATGAATATCATCAAACCAACGAGTACACCTGGGACTCGCAAAAAACCGAACGGATTGAATTCGGATTCAAACTCCAAGGCAATGAATTGGTGTTTGACCAAAACAGGGCTAAAGGACGTGTTTGGGAAGAAGATATCCGGATTGGTGACATGCCGACTGTCCGGGTGAGTTGGGAGAGAACGGATCATGTCGGCTATACGGCATATGACCTGACCGATTGCTGCGTTCACGAACTTATTCAGATCGACCGCGACGCCACAAAGCGCGCCAGAGTGTGGCAGTGGTTCCAACACGGTGAACTGGTGCAACGCACCTTAATCAAAGAAACGCGGGTGGAATAATCCAACACCGCGAGGATCAAACAGGCCTGCAAAGCCGACGCCCCAAATCATCTACCAAGGAATGGTAGATCCGTCATAAGCAAGAAATGCTCCGGAATGCTCCGGCTGAAGATCATTGATGACCGACAGCATGCGACCAGCCGCATCATAGGGACTAAACGTGGCATGGGCTTTGGCATAGGGCGCGCTCAGGGAACTTTCTACCGTTCCCGGGTGAAGGGCTGCCAACACGGCCAAGGGATGGGTCCGCTCCAATTCGATGGCCGCGTTTTTCAGAATCATGTTGTGTGCGGCCTTCGAGGCGCGATAGCCGTACCAGCCACCGAGCCGATTGTCAGTCAGACTTCCGACCCGTGCAGAAAGCGAGGCAAAAACAGATCGCCGGTCGCGTGGCATGAGCGGTGTAAAGTGTTTCAGCAACAAGGACGGTCCAATCGCATTGACCCGAAAATAAGCGGTAAGGGAGTCCGCCTTGAGCTGCTTTAAACTCTTTTCGGGAACAATGCCCGTCTCGTCATGCAGAAGTCCGATACAATTGATCAGCAAATCAATTGGCCCATGGTGAGAAATATCTCTGGCAGCCGCTTCAACCTGCGACTCATCAGTGACGTCCAAGTTGACACGCCCGCCGGAGCGCGCCAACTCAACCACCTCGAACCGGCCTTCTTTCTTTAAGAGCTCAACAAACGCACCACCTATCGCCCCGGTGGCGCCAAAAACGACCGCCAGTGACTGCGTCTGAAATGAATCCAATATCGACGACATCATGCAGGCCTATTCGCCTGTCAGTTCTTCAGCCATTTGGAGCGCTTCATCAATATCCGCTGCAAAGCCATCCGCCCCAAGATCAGTCCATACATCCGGCGTCTCGGAAAACGCATTGCCGCCGACCATGATAAAAGTCTCTGTCTTGTGGGATCTTACATTTTGAATGGTACGGCGCAGCGTCTCAAGTTGCGTGCTCAGTCCGGCAGACAGCAAAACCAGATCCGCTTGGTAGATGGATACACTCGACGCCACTTCGGAGCGAGGTGTATCCGGCCCCAAGTAAATCGTGCGCCATCCTTCAAATTCAAAGAAGTAAGCAAGCGTGCGAATTCCCACATCATGGACGTTGCCGGACACACCAGCGGCAACGACCGTCTTTCCGCGGTCCGGTTTTCTGGTTGCTCGACTCGCCAACACGGCCATGAGCCGCTGAGTCGTGCCTGTCACAAGATGCTCTTCGGCAACCGAAATGTCATTCACATGCCACAAGCGTCCGACTTCGGCTAACGCAGGAAGCAGCACTTTGACATAAGCATCCTTGACACTCATGCCATCTTCAACGCTATCGAAAACCATTTCCATAGCCGGAATCACGTTTCCCGACAGAACCGATTGAATATACTGAAGTGCGAGCCGGTCAGGAGCCAATCCCGCATCCAACAGCGGCATGGAAAGGGCGGGGTCGATGCCATTTCCAGGGCCTTTGGCGAGATCGAAACATTGTTGAGCCAGTCCCAATTCCGGCTGGGAAAAACCCTCTTCCACTATTTGAATTAAGCTGTCGAGACTGGCGTCTACGTCTTCTGACTTGGCGCCCCTCGCGAGCATCGCCGTTTTCGACCAAACCACTCGCGTGCTGAAAAGGAGGGGCCTGCCGAGTGAGATGGCTATACTCAATTCCATGATGCGTTCAAAGAAATGATCGCGCCAGATGTTGACGGCATCCACACCATATCGCGACTGAAACGCACTGTCTGCGGCGATCAGGCGATCGGTTGCAGCGATCGCCAAGCGCGTGGCTTCTCGTGACAGATCCTCTGCAAAGCGCGGATCAGCCTTCATGACTGTCGCCCTTTTGATAGGCCGCCGAAATCTTCGTCGCGGGATCGTTTCTCGTTTTCCCTTTTGAGAGACCGGTAACGATCGCATTTTCAGGCAGAGACGCTTTCAAATATTCCGCAAACTGGCTGCGAGCCTTTAGCGCCCGCTCTCTGAGCGATTCCATAATGATCAGAATGGCGGGCAGCAGGATCAACACCAAGAGTGTTCCGAATATGAGGCCGAAGCTGATGGATATGACCATGGGCTTGAGGAACTGTGCTTCACGAGAGGTCTCGAGAAGAAGCGGCATGATCCCGGCGACGGTCGTCACCGACGTCAAAAAGACGGCTCTAAGGCGAGAACACCCGGCTTCCAATACGGCGTCCACGGCTGCCTTACCCTGATCCCGTAGCCGTCGATAGACGTCGACCAGGATAATGGAATCGTTGATGACGATGCCCGTCAGGCCAAAGAACCCAAAGATCGACAAAAGTGTGATGTCAAAACCCAAAACCCAGTGACCGAAGACGGCACCGACAATGCCAAACGGTACGATCATCAACACCGCGAACGGCCACATGTAGGATTGAAAGACCCAGGCAAGAATGATGTAGATGAGAAGCAACGCCAAAGGCAAAGCGAGGGACAAATCGTCCAAGCTGCTTGCCTGACTCTCGGCTTGCCCACGTAGCCTCATGTTGACACCAAATTCGGCGACAAGCTCAGGCATGATCTCTTGGTCGAGCCTAACCCGAATGGCATTGGCGTTGTTCACGTCAGGATCAACATCCGCCGTAACACGAATGGCCAATCGACCGTCGCTATGCTTTAAGGCGTCGAAGCCTTGGGCGTAATCGAGACGCGCGACATCCGACAGGATGGCGGACCCACCACCTGGCAGCGTGACCGGCAAGGTTTCAAGGGATCGCAGAGCCTGGCGATCTTCTTCAGCCAGGCGCACCCGGACCTCGATCTCGTTTCCATCATCCTGAAAGATTTGGACCAACTCGCCTTCAAATTTGGCGCGCAACTGCTCGCCCAAATCTTGGCCCGTCAAACCCAACGCTTGGCCGACCGGCAAAAGATCGATGATAAATTGCTCCCGGCCGAAACTGGTGTCATCGCGAATACCCGAGACGCCAGAGAATTCGCCCAGAATCTGCTGAAGTTCGAGAGAAACATTTTTCAGTACCTGAGGGTTTCCCCCGGTAATTTGAACATCAATATCCGCCCCGGGAGGGCCACCCCGGCTGTTCAGGATCAAGAAATATTCCTGCCCCGGATAGGTCGTGATGTTTCTCTGCCAAGCACGAATAAGTTCGGCATTGGTCACAGATCTCTCATCGCCGGGCAACAGCTCGACAACCATGTAGCCGAGATTTGACCCACGGGTACCGCGACTATCCTCACCCAACTTCTTGATTGTGAGGGTGATGATGTCTTCACCGACTTCCGCCTCCGCGCGCCCAAGCGCTTCTTGAGCATCCTCAAGGAACCGGGCAACTCTTTCTTCAGGTGCGCCGGCAACAAAACGGGCATTCGCGGTAATCGTTGTCCCTTCCGGCTGCGGGAAAAATGAAAAGCCGAGACGGCCGCCAAGCACCAATCCTAGCGTCAGAATAATGCTTGCTAGGGCGATGCTTAACGTCAAACGCCGATTCTCGATGGACCATTGAAGGATGGAACGAAACGTTCCGTCCTGAAAGCGCCGAAAGGCGACATCGATCTTGCGCCGCCAAGCTGGAGGCTGCTTCTCCGAGGTCTTTTGCAGAGAATGACGCAAATGTCCCGGCAGAACGATAAAGCACTCGATCAAGGAGGCGATGACAACGCATACGACGATCAACGGAATGGGAAACAAAAAGCTCCCGAAAGATCCGCCGATTGTCATGAGTGGAACGAAGGCCGCAATCGTCGTCAAGGATGCAGCCGTTACCGGCGCCAGCATAGACAAGGCCGCCTTCTCAGATGCGGCAACGGGTCCGGCCCCGTCTTGATAATAAGTGACCGCCCGCTCGCCAACGACAATGGCATCATCAACGATGATGCCGAACGTCATGATCAAGGCAAACAGGGTCATGATGTTGATGGTCCCGCCGAAATAGAACAGCGCAACCAAGGATGCCAAAAGCGCAACGGGAATTCCAACCGACACCCAAAATGCGACTCGTGCATTGAGGAACACAAAAAGAATAATCAAGACAAGCGCCAGACCCGAGAGTGCATTTTTGACCATCAGGTCAATTCGGCCGTCGACGGTGCGCCAAACCTCGCTGTAAAGCACCACATCAAAGTTCGGCGGCAGATTCGGTACGGCTTGTTCCAACCAGTCATAAAGCTTTTCGGCGGCGTCCAAAGCGTCTTCCGATTCAGAGCGCTCGATCCGTATTTCGACGGCCGGCTTGCCGTTCGCAAAGACAAGGGTTTCACCCGCAACAGACTGTCTTTGGATCCGAGCCACATCGCCAAGCCGCAGAAACCGACCCGAAGAGTCAGCCGTAACTGGAACCTGTTCGAAACCTTCAACCGTTCGCTTTTGATCCAAGCTGCGCAATTGCCGGGCGACGTCTAACGACCCGACGGTTCCAGCCGGCAGATCTTGGCTCTCGCCTCGAACACGATTGCTGATATCTTGAAGGGACAGATCAAGATCGCTCAATCTGTCGGCCGGAATCTCAATGGCGATTTCCTCTTTGGGTAAACCGGCAATCGTTAGTCTGGAAAATCCCAATTGGCGTAACTCGCGCTCAGCGCTATTGACCTGCGTGCGCAGCTCATCAAGGCCAGGACCGGTGATGACCATGCGAGTCACCGATTCATTGCGCGCGCGCACGGAGACTTGAGGCGTCTCCGATGTAGCGGGCAGGTTGCGAACCTGACTTATTTTGTCTTTGACTTGATCCTGCGCCTGGCCCACATCCGCCGATTCAGGAAATTCAAGCTGGATACTGGCGCTGCCCTCTTGCGACGTTGAGCTGCTGGACACCAGATCATCAAGACCCTGCAACGCATCTTCCAGCGGTTGGGTGATCAAAGCCTCAACATCTTCCGCCGCCGCACCAGGCCAGGCAACAGCGATGTCAACTTGAGAGGCGGCAAAGGACGGCAACAATTGGCGGGTCAATTGGGCGCTGGCCCAAAGCCCGGCAATGACCATAACCACCATGGCCAAATTTGGCGCCACGGGATGCCGAACGAATGCTTTGATCAAATTCGTCATGGCTTACCCAAATGCTGGTGAACGGCCATCAACGCTCAACTCCCTTCGCCTTCTGAAGGGTTGCTCGAGGCTCGGCTCGCATCGCTTTCAACAGGGTCGGCCTCGGCTCGGCTCACTCTAACTTTGAGGCCATCACTGGGATTGGCCAGTTTGGTAATGATCACTTCGTCACCTTCCTGAAGCGATTGAGATCGCAGCAAGGTCTCCGTGCGGCCGTCGGGCATTGAGCGATCGCCGACGCGCTCTACGACTGCCATCTTCATGCGATCTCCATCGCGCACATAGATCCGATCAAGGCCATAGACCGCCTCAGCTGGGACGGCGAACACGTTTGATTCAGGCGCGAGCTCCAGATTCACTTTAACGGTACTGCCGAGACGCAAGCCTTGCGCCGGTTCAGTCAGGCCAATGAAGGCATCGACGCCGCCACTGTTCTCGCGCGTCAAGGCCGAAATACGCAATAACTTGCCGTCCGTTGCAACGCCTTCCACCTCAACCACCGCCTCCATGGTTTCGGCCCGCGCCAAGGCGGCACTGAGGGATTTAGCGTAGCGCGCCGGAATTTGCGTTCGAATTTCAATACTCTCAGGGTTCTGAATCCGCATCAGCGCGTCCCCGATTCTGACCCGGTCGCCGACAGAAATTTGCGGTTCAGAAACCACACCATCGAAAGGTGCCGTGATATCGGCGCGCTCAAGCATCAAAGTGGCTTGTTCCTGCAAGGCATCGGCCCTAATCAATTGAGCCTCCAATTCCTTGACCGCCGTGGAATCCTCTAGAAGCGTCAGCTCTGCATCATTCAATTGGATTTGCTGGCGCTTGAAATTCTCGGTGGCATTTTCGTAGTCGGAATTTGACAAGCGCTTGAGATCGAACAATTCTTGGGCTCGGGCCTGCCGGTTTTCTGCCAGCTTGAACAGCTCTTCTTCCTTTTCCAAAGCCTCGCGGCTGAACTCAAGACGTCTTTGCGCAATTTCATAACGCGCCTCGGTCTCAAGCACATTCGCCGCCTCTTGACGCAAAGCCAATTCCGCATCGCGGCTATCTAATCGGGCCAGCAGTTGACCCCGCTTGACGGTCTCACCATCCCGCACAGGGACGGCAATCACATTGGCTTCAATGCCGGCGCTCAACTCGGCGTCTTGTGGCGACAAAACGCTGCCGAACAATTCCAATGACGGGCGCAAACTTGTTTTTTCGACAGGAATGGTCTCTACCACCCAAACACGCTCTCGGCGGGGGGCTGGTTCATTGGCCGGCCGCGTTGAGACCAATCCAACAGCCACAAGAACGGCAAATGTCAAAACCACAAAGACGGGGCGGTTGCGGACAAATTGGACCGCTTTGCTCTGGGGGGATGACTTCTTTTCAGTCGGGTCCATATTCGGCGCTCAGGAAAGGGTGGTTAACAAATCATGACCAAAGGTTAGTTGAATTTGCTCACTAAGTAATCACCGTCGGTACCTCGCCCTGGATCGCATGTTGATTTCGAGGCGAAAGTGACCGTTCCAGGCCAGAAAACTATTCAAACAGAACCCATTACCCTTCTTATACGAGGCAAAAACCGGCTCGGTTCTGTGCGGCGCACAATTGGCGCCCTACTCTCGAAAGTGGCAAGTTTCAACCAGCACGGATCTTGGGACGTCGCGCTTAGCCATAGTCGGCAGCCACGCCGACAATTCAATGAGATACCATTGCGACCGCGGGAGAGGTCCTGCGCGGTCGCGATTTCGCCATCACAATCAGAGCGGCGCCCGTTTACTCCGCAGCTAGTTTAGCCGACGGCCCCTCGCCAGAGATAAGCGGCACTGTTTTGATCGCAAAGTTCTTGCTTTCCCGACGTGCTGGACTCGGGATTACATAGGCGGTGTCGTCTTCTGTGGCGCGCATCTCTTTGACATCAATGCGCCAGCCCTTGGCCTCCCACTCCCGGCACCATTCCCGATAACGCGCGATGGCTTTATCGGCCGGGACCAGGACTTCATGCAGATTGTTGCGCGGCGTCCGCATGGGATTGATTGGCTCCAAAACGTCTTGGTCCTGTTTGGCAACATAGAGACTGCGATGCTCGATCATATCATCGTTTTTGGGATCGAGCAGAAAGTTCCGGAAGAACAAGCCAAAGATCTTGTCTTTCTTTTCGTTCACCGGCGTATGGAAAGCATAACCATGCATTTTGGCATCTTCACTCGGATGAATTGTCGTCCAGGTACAATGGGGACCGTGATTCCCGGAACCCGCATAGGCAACACCATCTTCAGACTTGTTGGACGCCTCACGCATATCCTCTTGAGGCAAGGGTGGCGCAAACATGGGATTGACAAATCCCGTGCCCCAATCCCTCTCTTCCAGATTAACTTCATGAACGAAATAGTCTGAATTCTCGCCGGAGAAGCCATGGGTATCGTGCGTGAACTCATTATGAGCGGGATCCAAAGTGTTTTCGATCGATCTCTTGTAATCGATATCCCATTCCATAATCAGCGGGATGACACGCCAGCCTTCTTGATCCCATTCCGCGACCTCCATAATCGGCGGGCGCTCTTCTTCCGGCAGATCTCCAAGGAAGACATGAATAAAGCCGTATTTCTCTTGAACAGGATAAGCATCAATATTGGCACGTTTGGGAATTTTAGCGTCTGGCCCAAGAGAGGGGAGACGAACACACGTCCCGTCGCCTTCGAATGTCCAACCATGATAAGGACATTCTAAGCAGTCACCCTTGATCTTGCCATTGGCCATGGAGGCGCCGCGATGGGTGCAGGTATTGCTGATACACTGAACGTCGCCCTTGGAATCGCGAAACAGCGCGAATTCCTGGCCAAGCATTTCAACTTTGACCGGCTTGTCGGTGACGTTCTTGCTCTCCTCGGCGACGTACCAAAAATTGATATACATACCTTGCCCTCCTCCTCAGAATCCGAATGGTCTCGGGGAGTTTAAGGGTGCCGCGCAATGAGCTTTTGATACAGATCAATCTGATATTCGTGGATGATTCAGGGGCTAAGCGTCTTCGTGTTTGTTGCGCAGCATATCGGCCACGCGGAAGATCGGCACACGCACCATCTCTTTCACTTCATCGGAAGCGTTGATATCGTCCAAGGCCCGATTCCAACAATCGATCCATTCGTCCCGTTCAGCGATGCCAATGGAATAGGGACGGTGCGCATCCGTGATGCACATAGATCCCCGCTCCTCCATGAATAATGAGGGTCCGCCCAACCAAGACGACATATATTTGAACAAGCGGTTTTCGATATCGGTGGTATCTTTACGGTGCATCTTACGGATGCTTTCCGCTTCACCGGACGATTTCATGTTACGATAAAAAGCGGAAACCAAGTCACGCACCGCTTGCTCTCCACCCAACAAATCATAGGGAACGACCCGTTCGGTCATGACGTTGCCTCACACCTCATTCATACTGTTCGGGGCATTAGATCAGAACAAATCCTCCAGAATTTGATCCAAATCAACAACCGGTGGGGATGTCCCGCCGCCTATTGCGGCGGCGTTTCCGGCAATCCCTCAAAGGTGATGACGTCAAACTCGCCAATTCCTTCGCGCAGTTTGATGGCTTCGGCATATTCAGGAGAGGCCCAAAAATCCCGTGCATTTTGGATGCTCGGCCATTTGGACAAGATGATCGATTGATAGGGGTACTCACCTTCCAGCACCTCAACCGAGGTGGTTAACGCCACATAGCCCCCCTGGTACTTTTCATAGATTGTTGGCAAGGCACGGCCATAAGGCTGCAGGTCCTCAGGCGCATAATTTTTGCCCATGACGATCATGTATCCGGGCCTTGAGGCCGCTTCGTCCGCGCCCGCCCGGTCAAATCCGACCTGCGCCACTACAAACCCCAGGGCAAAAACCACCAGCAACTCAAAAATCCGGCGCATCACACTCTTCCTCCCATGAACATATTTGGCTGTCAGCATAACGCGGTCTAGACTGAGTGTATTGGAAAGAATTGATAAACAAGAACAATTTGTAAGATTCCCAAACGCCTCTCAACGGGCGAGGGATCAAAAAAAGAGAGACAAAGCCATGATGAAAAATTGCTCACCCCATCAATTCATGTTTGCAATCTTCCTCACCGGGATACTCAGTTTCAGTCACATTCCCAGCAGCCATAGCGCCCCTCTTGACCCTTCCGACCCGGAAGACGCAATCAAGGTCTCGCGCAAAATCACGTGTGGTTCTCTTCTCGATGGACAACCGCGATTTGCCATCTGGGAAGGACAGGCTTATTCACGCGTCCCCGCCGAAAAAGATCGCCTTCTTTTCAAAGTAGTCGGGATCAACACGCGGCAATGCACAACGGTCAGCGACGATAAACGCGGTGACGGCTATCGCAGTGTCTCTCGAGAAGTCATGCTGTATCTCGACCCGGATTCCGGCAAAGTTCTAAGGCGTTGGAAGAACCCCTGGACCGACAAAAAAGTCGATGTGATTCACGTCGCCAACGATCCTGTTAACATGCGCTCTCCGCGCTTTGCCTATGATGAGAAAGGCAAACAATTTAAAGTCAAAGGTCAGGTTGTGGGCGATCTGTTTCTAACGACGTCGGAAGTGCCCCTTTTCTACACCAATCCCTTAGGCGGTGACTTCCAGAACTATGTCGGCGGTGAATACCAAGCGATCGAACTCTTCAATGATTATCTGAATGCAGAAAGCTTGTTTGATCGCGATCAAGTCAAGGGGCCCAGACTCTATTTGTCTTGGGCACGCGTCTCTCAATGGCTGCCGTGGATGGAAATGGGAAGCCGGCCTGGACAGATGATCTTTCACACGCGCGGCTACAGCGTCGATAGTACCGATGAAATGCCGGACGTGTTGTTAAAGGAGCTGGAGAAGAGCTATCCCGAATATCTCACACCGCCGCCCGTCGATGATTCACGACCCAATGAAACCAGTTGGACATTCTTTCGAAAAGTTCTGTCCGAGAGGCTCAAGTCGGAAGGCAACTAACAACCTTTTCGGACGTAAGTTTGAGAATAGCTTGCCCGGTCACATCTCGGGCCGGGCTTCGCTGCGCGGCACCATGGCGCAATTTGCCAGCATCCATTTAAGATTGACGCCGATGCGGGTCGCGCTCTTTTCTCCGAAGGCATAGCCGTGCTCCTTCACCGTGCCGTCGGGCATCTTTTCCATGACCGCAAGCACCAATGAATCACGATTAAAGTCGCCATCTTTTTCATTGTTCACATGCCAAGTGACGGCTTGAAGCATGATTCCGATGGTCCGCTCCTCATTCATCTTGGTGTCGAACCACTTGAGATCACCCTTGTCGTAGAGGATCAAATCGTCAAATCGCTCAAAAGGAATATCCAACCCACCGCCGACACCGGGCACATCTGAATAGCAATGAAACTTGCGTGCGCGCTCCAACCAAAAGGGCTCTCCCGAAGCAACACCCGTAATCCGCTCACTGGTGGACGCGACATATTTGTGATCTACAAACCACAGCCCTGTTTCGGATAACTCGATTTCGTTGGACGTATAAACCTGTTCCCCTTCCCATTCGAATCGACAGGCCTGATCAAGCTGCCGGCCACGAAACTGACTGGCGCGCCGTTTAAAAATGTAATCGCAGCCATCGGTCCTACGAAGATCTTCGGGCTTGAGCGCTGTCAGCTCCTCGTCTGAAAAAGACTTATCTTCGAAAAAATAGTGACGCATGACAAATTCATCCGGTGCGGTGCCCGCTTCCAACGTCGCGATGCGAAAAGTGGTTTCATCGTCACCATCTTGCTTAAAGTTGTTGACCCACAAAAAAGCGTGATCACCGAAACTGGGTGCATTGATACGTGAGATCTCCGTCCGTATGCGCTTGTGACGGTCATTTTCCGGCAGGCCCCTCCGACCGTCGAACATATATTGGTTCATATTGTCGTAAACGCCGGGGAGCATTTCCGCCGCAATGAGCAAATAGCGGTCGCCGGGCGCGGAATCTTGGCCTTGAGCCAAAACAGCTTTGGGACCCGCAACCAACAGACAAAAGACCAGACAAAAATGTGGCAGCAGACGGTGTGAATTCATGACCCCTCCGGATTGCTCGTTTTGTTCATCCCACGGCACGATACAACAGAACTCAAGGGAAGCGGACCCCTTATCAATCCGCTGCATCTACCCCCAGCGAAACCTATTGAGCGGCAGCAACGGTTTTCTCGTCTGGCGGTTCGGTCTCAATCCTTCTAGAATAGGAATGTTGCGGGCTTAGTGCTCAGGTCATTCGTTCAATTGCCGTCGCAGCACAGATAGAAAGCTGGTCCTTTGCGGCAATACACCCATTTCATTCGATCCAATATCTTGTTCTTGAGCTTCGGGGCACTCATGACCTTTGGGTCCAGCTACGGCCAGACCTTCTTTGTCGCCATATTCAATGAAGAAATCCGGAACGCTTTCGAACTAACCCATGGCGAAATTGGGTTCTATTACTCTACCGCCACACTTCTCAGCGCAGCAGTGTTTGTTTGGGCAGGCGGTTTAGTCGATACCATGTCGACCAGCCGCATCAGCACAATTGTTATTCTATGTCTCGCAGGCGCAGGTTTTTTACTCTCATTTTCGGACACAGTGGTTCTTCTATTGGCCGGATTCTTTGGACTTCGTTTGGCCGGCCAAGGCATGATGACACATGTTGCACTGACAGCAACCGCCAAAGCTTTTCGCGAACGGCGGGGCACGGCGCTGAGCCTCGTCTCATTGGGCTTCCCGATCGGACAAGCCACGCTCCCCATCGCCGGTGTTTTATTGATCGAAACAATCGGTTGGCGTACGTCCTGGGCTGTCCTGTCAGCCGCCCTCCTCGTCATTATATTACCGCTGGCTCTTACTTTGCTCCGGGCGGCACCGGCGCGCGCTCAATCGGGCAATCCCAAGGCAGATGCAGGGCCAATCAAGACAGAGGAGAATGATGATTCTGATCACTGGACACGCGCCAGAGTATTGAAGGATTTTTCCTTTTACCTGCTGCAACCGGCCCTCCTCGCCATGCCGATTATCGGCACAGGCATCATTTGGAACATCACTTTGATCGCGGATTCCAAATCTTGGAGCCTCGAAGTGATTGCCGCCAGCCTCTCAGGTCTCGCATTGACACAAGCTGTCATGACAATTGTCTCGGGTCCGATCATTGATCGCTTTCGGGCGCTCATACTCTTGCCCCTCAGTCTGCTCCCCATGACGGCTTGCCTTCTTATTCTCTCATATGCGACCGCCCCTTTCATGGTATTCCCTATGATGGCGCTTCTTGGCATGTCATTCGGCATGGTGCTGCCCGTCTCCGTCGCCATGTGGGCGGAACTTTATGGCACCAAACATCTGGGGGCCATTCGGTCCTTGACACAAGCCTTGGCCGTTTTCGGCACAGCCTTATCACCTGTGCTTATGGGCCTCATGACGGATTGGGGTATTCAGATCGAAACAACGGCGCTTTGGCTCGCCGCCTATGCTGCAATAGGGATCATACTGGCACTAGTCGTTGCAAGAACCGGCAGGTCCGCTTTGTCGACTCATTGAATATTTCACAGCGTAAACAATCGTGACAGAGTAGGAGCGGTCGGCATTGTGATCACGTCTTTGTCGCATATTTGCTACTCGACAGGTCAAATTCCTGTGGTTAGACTCACATCGTATTTGGCGTCGTTTGGGATGGACGCAGTTTACAGCGAGGCCAGTCATGACTCCCCAGGCTCCTAAAAGTTCTCAGTCAAACACTGACTCATTGGCCGCACGATACAATCGTGTACGCGCACAAAGCGAACGGTTGGTCAGTGGATTATCCGATGCGGATGCAACGCCCCAATCCATGGCAGATGCCAGTCCGGCGAAATGGCATCTCGCCCATACGGCTTGGTTTTTCGAAGAGTTCATCATTGCCCCGCGCCTCGGCGAGGCGGCGCGGTTTGATCCTGAATTCGGATTTCTTTTTAACTCCTATTATGATTCCGTCGGGCCGCGACACGCACGGCCAATGCGCGGTCTATTGACCCGGCCGTCCCTTGCGACCGTCATCGATTATCGCGCTCACGTGGACAACCACATGCAAAATCTTCTTTCAGACAAAGAGTCGGACATTGCGGAATTGGTGACCCTGGGTCTCGCTCATGAAGAACAACATCAAGAATTACTTCTGACCGATATATTGCATCTCTTTGCTCAAAACCCACTTTTGCCTGCCTATCGCGCCCCGGAACCACTCGCCTGGGATGGTGTCGCAGCGGATGAACTGTTTTGGCTGTCCTATGACGGGGGTCTTGATCGAATTGGTGCCGACGGAGACGAATTCTACTTTGACTGTGAAGGCCCCTCCCATGATGTGGTCCTTCAGCCTTTTGCACTCGGCCACCGGGCCGTGACAAACGGTGAGTGGATCGCTTTTATGGAGGATGGTGGGTACAGCACGCCGACCCTTTGGCTGTCGGACGGGTTTGCAACAGCGCAACTGGATGAATGGCAAGCACCGCTTTATTGGTTCGAAGCCGATGGCTGGCACATGATGACATTGCGCGGACCACAAGCGATCGATTTGTCAGCGCCAGTAAGCCATATCAGTTTTTACGAAGCAGACGCCTTTGCTCGCTGGTGGGGCGCGCGGCTGCCCACTGAGCAGGAGTGGGAACACGCAAGCCGACAGCATGTCGTCGAAGGCAATTTCGCACCATCGGAACGGCTTCGCCCGGCACCGCAACGGTTGGCAAACAAAGACATAAAGCAACCGATCGGGTTATTCGGTGATGTGTGGGAGTGGACCGCAAGCCCCTACACCCCTTATCCGGGATTTGCCCCAGCCGCCGGCGCCGTCGGCGAATATAATGGGAAGTTCATGAGCGGCCAAATGGTGTTACGAGGTGGGTCTTGCGCCACCCCGGGAGACCATATGCGACACACCTATCGTAACTTTTTCCATCCTGACAAACGTTGGCAATTCTCAGGCCTGCGCCTGGCAAAGAATGCCTAGGCGTTAACAGTCGGCGATTGTTTTTGATCCGTGAAGTCCATGACACCCGAAGACGTTGAACGCCTGCGACGCGAGACACCTGCTTGCGAATTGATCGCCCATTTCGACAATGCCGGGGCATCGCTGATGCCAGATCCCGTCATTCGGGCGGTCACAGATCATCTGGAACTGGAGCGCCAATTCGGCGGCTATGAAGCCGCCACCCGCGCCGCAGACCTTTTGCAGAGTTTCTACACCTCCGTCGCGTCGCTGATCGGCGCACACCCAGAGGAAATTGCTTTCGCGGAAAACGCGACAAGAGCCTGGGATATGGCGGTCTACGCTCTGCCTCTGGACGAAGGAGACCGCATCCTGACCCATGCGTCGGAATATCGCTCCAACTATCTTGCCTTCCTGCAATTGGCCAAGCGGCGCGGTATTGCAATTGACCTTTTGCCCTCAGATGAATCCGGAGAGGTAGATTTGGAAGCTATTGCAAGACTCGTCACAACGCGAACAAAAGTGCTGGCCCTAACCCACGTTCCCATGCAGGACGGATTAATCAATCCTGTCGAAGAGGCGGGGGCAATCGCAAAAGACCATGGTCTTACTTATGTGCTCGACAGCTGCCAAGCCGTTGGGCAGCTGGATGTCGACGTTAAAAAGATTGGTTGCCATGTCCTGACAGCCACCGGCCGCAAATTCTTGCGCGGGCCTCGGGGTACCGGATTCCTTTATGTCGAAAAGGATTTGGCTGACCGGCTCGACCCCCCTTTCGTTGATGCTCAATCTGCCGAATGGACCGGGCCACAAAGTTACAAACTCATGCCGGGCGCGCGTCGTTTTGAGAGTTTTGAGCGCAATTTTGCCGGCATGATCGGTTTGATGACGGCCGTCGATTATGCAAGAGAGGTCGGTCTGCCGCAGATCGAAGATCGTGTGGCGGCATTGTCAAACATACTTCGGCAAAGACTCTCAGAACTTCCGCACATCAAACTGCTCGATCAGGGCAACAAGAAAAGTGGGATTGTCACATTTGAAGGCGTGGAAACGGACGCCTCGGCCATCGCCGCAAAATTGAGAGAAAGTAATATAACCGTCTCCGTCCTGACCGCAAACCAAGCCTGGCTTGATCTTCCGAATCGGAAGTTGCCCTCTCTTGTCCGAGCCTCAGTTCACTATTTCAATACTGAGGATGAGATTGATCATTTCGGCAAAACTCTCAAAACGCTCTGAGACCACGAACCTATAATACCCGCCGGATTTCGGTGCGTTGGATCAAACTCTGCACACGGAATTTCGTCAGAATACCGTGATTTGAGTCACGAGAGTTTTCTTTGCGTCCGGTGCCGTGCTTCAAGACGAAAATCTGAAGTTTAGTAACCTAGCTTTAATACAACTAAGAGTATTATATTTTCTAAGTGCTACTTTAAATCGAATTCTGCTACTTATAGTGGATTTATGAGTTTCACAGACGAACGGATTCATCGTAGCGAAAAAGGCTCAATCTGGGGGGAAAGAAGAATGGCGGAGCTTTATGGGAACAAATCACTGACGGGCGTTGAAAGAAGTCTTGCAACCGATGAGATTATTGTCAGCAAAACAGACCTCGACGGTAAGATCACTTACGGCAACAGAACTTTTTTCAAGTTCTCCGGATATGAAGAAGGCGAGTGCCTGCATTCACAACACAACATCGTCCGGCATCCGGAAATGCCACGGTCCATTTTCAAATTTTTCTGGGATACGCTGAAATCTCAAAATGAGATTTTTGCCTACGTCAATAATCGTTGCAAGAACGGCGACTTCTATTGGGTGTTGGCTCATGTGACGCCAAGCATTGACGGCTCAGGCAATACAACTGGATATCATTCCAATCGGCGCGCACCTAATCGTCACGTCCTCAACAATCAAATCATTCCGCTATATGACAGGCTGCTTCAGATCGAGAAGGCAAACTCAAGCCCGAAGGCCGGCATGCAGGATGCCCTCAAAGTTATTCAAGACATGCTTGAGGAAAAAAAGGTTGGGTTCAATCAGTATATTTTTTCATTGGGGGTTTAGACTATGTTGGCCAGAAAAAGTGATCAACAGATCAACGAAGCACTGGACTCTGTCAAGAAAATTGCGGCTGGTGACTTCGAAACCCGTATTCACAATATCACGGATACGGGTCCGCTTGGCGAGTTGTTCCACACAATCAATGATTTGGTAGATCGATGCGACGCCTATGTCCGTGAATCGGCAGCCTGCATGGGGCATGTGAGTGAGAATCAGTATTTTCGAAAGATCATTGAGACCAGCATGCAGGGAACATTTCTGACAGCTTCAAAAACCGTCAATCAGGCATTGGAATCGATGCAAAAAAAGGTAGATGATTTTGCAGGTGTCGCCGAAAGTTTCGAGGCAGATATCGGGTCGGTGATTGATACAGTATCGACTTCCGCGAAAGAACTTCAGATTTCTGCAGGCTCAATGGAAGACGTCGCGTCGAGTACTGCCGAGAAATCGTCGTCTGTAGCTGCCGCCGCCGAAGAGGCATCAACAAATGTTCAAACCGTTTCTTCAGCATCGGAAGAACTATCTGCCTCGATCAATGAGATTACGCAGCAAGTCGATATGGCGAGCAAAGTCGCGAACTCAGCAGCCGAAACCTCCGGTGATGTGGCCGAAAAAGTCCGTGACTTAAAAGAAGTCTCAGATCGCATTCAAGCGGTTGTGGAGCTCATTACGGATATCGCCAGCCAGACAAATCTGTTGGCGTTGAATGCGACCATCGAAGCGGCGAGGGCCGGAGAGGCAGGGAAAGGCTTTGCGGTCGTCGCAGGCGAAGTGAAGGCCTTGGCAGAACAAACCGGAAAGGCGACCGACTCGATAAAGAACTATGTGCAGGACATTCAAGACGCAACCGGATCGACCGTCGATGGTATCGAGGGCATTGCCGAAAAGGTGAACGAGATTTCAACCGCCAATTCGGCAGTGGCTGCGGCTGTCGAGCAGCAATATGCGGCAACTCGCGAGATTGCCCGCAATATTGAGCAGGCGTCAGAAGGCACCACTGAAGTCACCAAACATATTTCGACTGTTTCCGACAGCGCAGGCAAAACAGGCGAGACGGCAGCGGAAGTATCTGCGTCTTCGGAAAACCTGCTTCAGCAGTCCGATTCACTGCGGCACACGGTGGATAATTTCCTGATAGGTATTCGGAAAGTTATCTGAGGGCAGGCAAAATCCTTTGGCCAATCACATGAAGAGCTTTCATCGGCTCTTCATGCAGCCCAAGAGAAATCTCCGTTGCGCCGGCTTGTTTGAATGACTGTAGCTCATCAATGATCGATGTCAGATTGTCGTTTGTTCCCGTCAAGGTCAGATTGTCGACGAGAGTTTGAACCAGCTTGTCGGGCACACCGTCGATCACATGGGTTTGCCGGCGAAAGGCTGCCCAAAAAGGCCCCATATTCTCGGCGACATAATCACAATCCTCTTCCGTCATGAACGTCGACAAGTAGTTCCTTTGCAGTATGCCGCGGAGCACAAGGTTGCGACGCGCTTCCTTCTCGGCTTCGTCTCGATCATCTTTGACATGCCACGCAAAATAATTGTTGATGCGAAACCCATCCGCGGATTGTCCTCGTTCCACAAAGGCGCTCTTAACTTGATTGGCAACCTCCTGAGTCATGGGCACCGTAAAGTCGCTCATCATAATACCGTCCGCCACTTCCGTCCCCATCCGAGTCGACTGGGGGCCGTTGGCCCCGGCATAGATAATCGGGGGTTCAGATTGCGCCCAATTTGCGCGGTAATTTCGAATGTTGAATAGTTCGCCGTCATAGGACACGGGTTGCTGGGCTGAACCGGCCGCCAATTTGAGAAATTCAATCGCTTCGCGCACAGCGCGGACCCGCCTTTTGGGCACAATACCCATCGCCGTCATCACGGCACCACCACCGCCGACAACTATGCGCGCGCGCCCCTTTGAGAACTCATTCAACGTTAAGAGCGAGTTTGCCATCATCAAGGGATGTAATTCATAAGGACTGAGGGCCGCCGGCCCAAGCTTCAGCTTGGTCGTCGCTTTGGCAATCAAGCCAAGACACATAAACCGGTCACGATCGGCAACGAAGTTATAGGTCCACACCCCGTCAATGCCATAATCTTCGGCCACACAGGCTAGTTCGACCAGCTCGTCTTCATCGAGTTCTTGGGTCAGGAATAGATCAATTTTCATGAGCGTTCATGCCCGCATGGCCAAACCGCGCGTAATGGTCGCCGCGATCAATGCGCCCCAGCCGACAAAGAAGATGACGGCGCCGATAATGACCGGAGTCAAGGAACCACCTTCCGGCACCAGATACATACCACCGCTGAAAAGGATGATACCGAGCGCAAAGCTCAGCCCGCCTACGCCGATCGCAAGGCGACTCCAGCGATCTGTCCACAGATCATAAAGAATCCCGAGGCTGAGCAAGCCTAGAACATGCCACATATGATACTTGGCAGCCGTGCGATAAAGGTGGACCGCATATTCGCCCAGCTCGGCTTCAACGCCGCCATGACCGGCATCCGATTCCATATTGATGGCAAAGATCGCATTGATTGCTGCAAAAGCGATCATCAAAAGGGCAGGAATACTCGTGTGCATAAGCCAGCCTCATTTAAGAAGAAAGGCTAATTATGAAGAGGCTGAAGCTTAAACCTATTGATACAGATCAAAAGGTCGTCAAATGCAGATGACGCACGGCACACCGAAGTGGACTTATTTTAACCAGCGGCTATCCGGATAACGTTTGATCAGGAAGCGATCAAATCCCAGCCAATGGCCCGATTGCCAATAGAGAAAGGCAAAGTTGAGAATAAAGAACGGGATCAAGGATGCGTCGTAATAGCCACCGATCGCCAGATTGACCAATATGAACAAACTGACGCCTGCAGCAATGCGTGTCGTGATACCCAATAAGAGTCCGACAGCGGAGTATATCTCGCCAATCGTCACCACCCAGGCTACGATCAGCCAGAGAGGAAGGGCGAAATTTTCTAAGTAGAAGACGGCAAATGCATCCGGCGGAATATCATTGAGGCGATCAAGGAAGATATTTTTGAGAATATCCGTATTGAGCCAACCTTTATTGACCTTGTTGATACCGGCCGCAAGCCAGAAGACCGCAAATAATGTGCGGAGCACCAGGTGCAGGACAATCCCGAAGAACCTCACCGGATGTTCACGAATCCATTGAAAAGACCAAATATTGGCGACGCTCGACATGATGAATCCCCCTTATTCGCTTGCCGGCGAGTTTGCCGCAATCGTGTCGAGGGAATCCCATAAGGGAAGTCTCTGACAATAACCGAGACCACCTCCGGTCAACGCATCCAGCCACTCTTGATTGACGCGGTCAATATTGGCGGTTCCAAACTCAAGAATACCCGGGTCGAGAATAAGACGCCCCTCGATCGTCTCCTGACTCGTCCAAGTACCGTCATCGATCCTGAAGACATTAACGGGACGTGCGTGACCCCGTTTGGCGAGAGAATCGGTGGTGAAATTGGAGATGAAGAACTCCCAGATAGTTGAGATCTGAGACCAAAAGGTGCGTGTTTCGAGATGATAAAGGGTAAACGTTCCGCTGCCCGGGACGGCCTCATAGGTTGGTGGCGCCTCACCCTGCTCACACAAAACAACGACCTCACACATGGTGCAAACTTCGCCAAATTGACCGACTAGAAAATACTCGCGGAAAGCGTCTGCATTGACTTGCGCTTGCCCAGGCCCTGTAAACAACAAACTTAGACTCAACGTGATCGCTGCAAATCCTATTGCCGTTCTAGCCATCGTTCAGCGTCCTGCCCTTTTCATTTTGCCCATACGTATCATCCAACCCCACATACAATATCTCTGGTCAAAGCTCATCTAGCTTCACATTTAATCGGCCGCACGTACCTGAGAGGCTAGGCGCGCATTCTCAAACATACCGCCGATCAGCCCGTTGATATCGTTCCAACCGTCTTCGGTGCTCAAATCAATGTTAAAAAAATTGGGCGCATGTTGAGACCTAAGCGCCAAATAGGTCACCGCAGCATAGGCGATCAGAATCAAGCCACGATTATCAGGCTCCAAATATCTCGGGTCTCGGAGAAGTCTCTTCATACTGGCTTCTCGAGTCTGCGCCCGAACATCATTAAAGGCCTTTGACACATCACTCTCGCCCACAAGCTCTTCGGCCAAAAGAGCGAGCGTGACCGGATTATCGCGTAGATGTAGTCCCGTCCGGATTAAGTCATCCTCTAACAGGTCCTTTAAATCATCAAAGCGCTCTTCACCGGGACCATCCGGCGGAAAGGGATCTAGAAATGCCCCTCTTCTTTCCCCCCAAGCTCTGATCAATCCCGGGAGATCGCCAAAATAGCGATACAAGAGAGGCTTGCCCACATCTGCCTCTTCCACAATCGCATTGATCGAAAGATTGCGAATACCTTGAACGGTTAGAACACGTTCGAAAGCATCCAGAATGCGTTCCTCAGTCGATTCGCGACGGGCTTGAATAGCAGGTTTGCGTGCAGAATTACTCAAGCCACCCCCTGACGGGTCAAGTAGTATGTTTACTGATGAGTAACATTAAGGCTGGTGAGCAGATCAGTCAATCTCAAAAAGATGAAGCTGTTTATGGCTACTCAAGCGTCCGAATATACGCAATCACGTCGCTGATTTGCTGACGTGACAGAGAAATACCCTGCATCTCGCCATGGGTATTTGTCAGAAAGCTCCTGATATATGTGTCTGTTTTGTTTGGGTCGGAAGCAATACTCACCCAAGTCGGCGCTGCGTCGGAACCATCCACTCTTTCGCTGGATGTTAGATGACAATTGATACACCATTTGTCTGCTACGCGTTTCCCTTCAGCAGGGGTTCCACGAAGAACGGGACTGGGTGATGGCGCGCTTTGCGGCACACTCGGGGCGGGATCGTCCGGCGCTACTTCTGAGCACGCGATAAGAGATGACGCGAGGAACACGATTCCCATGACCCGCTTGAACATATTAGTTAGCCCCACATTTACATTGCACTTAAGCGTAAACTGACACCCAATCATCACGCAAATATTGAGCTAAGTCAAAAAAGAAGGTTGATGCCGCGATCTCATATGGGGTGGGTTATTTGCTCTTAGCCGCCAGCAGACTCCGATCGAACATGCACCATAACGAAATTTAAAACCGTTTCAGATTAGTTTATCCTATGGAACATCTCCTCAAGCGACACCCTAGATCAGTCGGGGCCAGCAACCAGCGGATCAGCGCCTCGATCTTTCGGCAGGCCGGGACCCAAATCATTCTCAAATTTGAGGTTTCGGGTGACGTGGACAAGTTGCATATCCCCCCATTTGACAAGATACGGTCCGGGGACAAGCTGTGGGAGAGCACCTGTTTTGAAATGTTTGTTCGCAGCACCTCAAGGAGTGCCTATTGCGAGTGCAACTTTGCGCCCGGCGGCGAATGGGCGGCTTATCGTTTCGATGATTATCGCGCCGGCATGCAGACGCAAAAAGGGCTAGAGGTTGCGTCCATGGATACTAAGACTGGTCCGGACCGGTTCAGCTTGTCTCTCAAGATTGACCTCACGCCCGTATCTCTTTTGTCTGTTGCAGAGACGTGGTGGGTCGGCCTTTCCGCGATCTTGCAGGAAACCGGCGGGGCGAAATCCTATTGGGCACTCACCCACCCGTCTGAGGATCCGGATTTTCATCATTCTGATTGCTTTGTTGTGGAACTTGGTGCAGAGGAGCCATCATGAAATTTGGCATTGATCGTTTCCTCGCCGATAAGGCATTACGCCGCCCACTTAAAGGCAAGCGCATTGCTCTGCTTGCCCATCCGGCGTCCGTCACCGAAGACCTGACGCACTCCCTTGATGCCTTGGCTGCCTGCGATGATATCGCGGTGACCGCAGCCTTCGGACCTCAACATGGTCTTCGTGGCGACAAACAAGACAATATGGTCGAATCGCCCGACTTCAACGATCCGATCCACAACATTCCTGTTTTTAGCCTCTACGGTGAGGTTCGCAAACCGAACGATCAAATGATGGAGACCTTCGATGTCATCCTCATTGATTTACAGGATTTAGGTTGCCGCATTTATACCTTTATCACCACACTGCTCTATGTCCTGGAAGCCGCTGCAGAAAAACAAAAAGCCGTTTGGGTTCTGGACCGGCCGAATCCGGTTGGACGGCCTGTTGAAGGTCTGACGCTGCAACCCGGTTGGGAAAGCTTTGTCGGCGCCGGGCCGATGCCTATGCGTCACGGCCTCACACTCGGTGAAATGGGTCATTGGTTTATCAAGACATTCAATCTTAGTGTGGAGTATCAGGTGATTCCAATGCAGGATTGGACGCCCGAAAAAGCGCCAGGCTTTGGATGGCCCGTCGGTGAGCGAAGCTGGGTCAACCCCAGCCCCAACGCCCCAAACCTGTGGATGGCTCGCGCCTATGCAGGCACCGTCATGCTCGAGGGGACGACACTTTCTGAAGGCAGAGGGACGACGCGGCCATTAGAACTTTTTGGGGCGCCGGATATCGATTCCAGGACTGTCTTGACTGAAATGCAGACACTTGCCCCGGAGTGGATGCGGGGCTGCCGTATCCGCGAATGCTGGTTTGAGCCGACCTTTCACAAACATGTCGGCACTTTGTGCAACGGAATACAGTTGCACGTAGACGACCCAAGCTATGACCATGTGACCTTTCAACCTTGGCGCCTCCAAGCACTGGCGTTTAAGGCCATCCGCCATCTTTATCCGGATTATCCTTTATGGCGCGATTTTCCTTATGAGTACGAATTCGACAAGTTGGCGATTGATGTCATCAATGGTGGCCCCGGATTGCGCGAGTGGGTTGATGATACGGAAGCCACTCCGGACGACCTGGAGGCGATGACCCGGCCGCACGAACAAGCGTGGCTTGACGAATGCGCACCACTTTTCGTCTATGGATAATCATGCCGGCGACTAGACAGGTATAGGTGCGGATCATAAACTTCAGGGTCCGATGCCCCACCCGGAGTCCTGTCACGTTGCGATATCTACCATTCATCCTCATTCTTCTCATCACCTGTCTGCTCATCGTCGTTCCTTCTGAACCCAATGGCTGGGTGTTTACGGCACTGGCGGCGACTTTATTCCTCAGCCTTGTTGGGATTTGGGACCTCTTACAGGGCAAACACAGCCTGCGAAGAAACTATCCGGTTATTGGGCATATCCGCCGGCTGTTCGAAGGGATACGTCCTGAGATCAGGCAGTACCTCATCGAAAGCGACCGTGATGATGTCCCGTTTAGCCGCGAAGTCCGTTCTTTGGCATATCAACGCGCCAAAAGAGCTGAAGAACTAATGCCGTTCGGCACAGAAGTGGATGTATATGCCAACAAATATAGTTGGATTAATCACTCCATTAAGCCCGCCAAAACGACGGACACGGATTTTCGGCTTAACGTGGGCGGACCCTCATGCAAGCAGCCTTACCAAGCATCGCTTTTGAACATTTCTGCTCTGAGCTTCGGTTCCCTCGGTGGCAATGCCATCCAAGCGCTCAACCGCGGGGCCAAATTGGGTAACTTCGCCCACGATACGGGAGAAGGATCCATCAGCCGCCATCATCGGAAATTCGGTGGCGATCTCATTTGGGAAATAGGAACAGGTTATTTCGGGTGCCGGACCGAGGACGGGCATTTCGATCCGGAACGCTTTAAAGAGCAAGCAGCCGACGACCAGGTGAAGATGATCGAATTGAAGCTTTCGCAAGGCGCTAAGCCCGGCAAAGGCGGTATTCTTCCGTCTTCGAAAGTGACCGACGAAATTGCCGAAGCCCGCGGCGTACCGGTCTATAGCGATTGCGTCTCTCCTGCGGGCCATTCCGCGTTTTCGACACCCATCGAGATGATGGAATTCATCGCAAAACTGCGCGATCTATCGGGCGGCAAGCCCATTGGGTTCAAGCTCTGTGTCGGGCAGCCTGCGGAATTTATGGGCATTGTCAAAGCCATGTTGGAGACTGAGATCACGCCGGACTTCGTGGTCGTCGACGGCAATGAAGGCGGAACCGGCGCCGCGCCATTAGAGTTTTTGAACCGTATGGGAACGCCGTTGGAAGACGGTTTGGTATTTGTCCGAAATTGTCTCGTGGGTGCGGGATTGCGCGATCAAATCAAGATCGCTGCCAGTGGCAAATTGATCACTGCCTTCAGTATGGCTAAGGCTCTGGCTCTCGGAGCCGATTGGTGCAATTCAGGCCGAGGGTTCATGTTCGCGCTTGGCTGCATTCAAGCCCAATCCTGTCATACCAATCACTGCCCCACCGGGATCGCTACCCATGACAGCCTGCGGGAGCGAGCACTCGTGGTCGGCGACAAGGCAGAGCGCGTTGCTTACTTTCATAAGAATACGTTGAAAGCATTGGGAGCGGTTGCTAACGCCGCCGGACTCGATCACCCTGGTGAAATTTCGCCGGAACAAATCCAAGTCCGCCTTGAAACAGGCGATGTTGGCTCCCTACTACAAACCAAAACTTGGCTTGAAGAAAACGAATTGGCCGAAGCTACGTTGGATCCATTTTATGCAAGGGCCTGGGCGCAAGCGTCAGCCTCACACTTTTAGTTATCCTCATTGAAAAGGACAGCCAGCCATGTTTCTGTGGATCGCGCGCATCTTTCTGGTTTTTGATTCCCTGATCTTCGTCATGGTGGGCACGTTTCTGTTTACCGACCCCAAATCTATGGGAAGTCTCGGGTTTGAGAATATGTCGCCGGTGGCCATGACAGCCATCCGCACTTGGGGCGGTTTCTTTTGGGGAACCGGACTTATCGGATTGATCGCAGCTTCGCGAGAAAAATGGCTGATCCAGGGTCTTGTCACCTTATTTGTGATTGGCGGCTTTATCGTGATGACGCGCATTTATGGCATTGCTGTCGATGGCATGGAGCCCAAACAATTGTCTGAACTGCGCGATGAGAGTCTCGGGCCCTTATTGGCCGGTATCGGCTTGATCTTCGTTTGGATTCACCAACGACGCGCAAGGTAAACTCAATGTAGCAGTCAAGAGTCGACCAAAACGATTCGAAAGTCGCCCGCTCCTTCGCGCAGTTTTTTCACCGCCTGATATTCGTCACCGAGCCAAAACCCTTTGGCATCGTCGAGCGTTGGAAACTCCAGAACTTGATAAAGATCCGCACCGTCGGCACCTTCCAAAAGCTCGTAGTTTTGTGGTGTCCCCCGAAACAACAGGCGACCGTTATGCTCCTGAAGCAAAGAGCCGCTTTCCGCAATGAGACCACGAACGGCGGTGACATAGGCCATAATGGTCTCACGATTAAGGTTACGTCCTTCGACAACAATATAGGCTGCCATGCTCAAACCTTTCCCATTAGGAAACATAAGGCGCAACGAGCTCAGCGCTGCGGTTCCAAAGTTCTCGCCCATTGTCGTCATTTGCCGCAAGATCCGAAACAGACTTCTCACGCATCATATGAAGATAAACACCATTGCGGCCCTCCATAGCTTTTCCGGCCGCTAACAATATGACCGGATCCGCCGCTTTCTCCGGCGCTCTAAAAGTCAACTTCATTAACGGTCCTAATATCGGCTTCACCCAGCCCGGTGCCTCTCGCGCAATATCTGACGCAATGGGTCCGGGGCACAAGGAATGGACGGAGACAACCACATCTTTATTTGCATTCAGGCGCTTTGCCAGTTCCGTGGCATAGGTACAAAGATGCAATTTGGTTCGCCCATACTCAGCAACGCCATCAGTCACCCCATACTCCACCACCTCGCCAAATTTCTCAAAATCGATAGGCTTCGCCGATTGATGGGACTCCGATGATACGAAAACAATTCGCGGTCTCTTGCCGTCCTCGGCGCTCGGTACAATCACACCATCAGCGAGAAGCCGGTCCACGATCAAACGGCTTGCAAGAAAATGCACTGTGAACATCACTTCGAAACCTTGGGGTCCACATCTTGTTCGCGCCGGCATCAATCCCGCGTTGAAGATCGCAATATCTAATGGACGCCCATTGCTCTTGAGCAAATCACATAAGTCAGCGGCGCTCTCCAAATCAGACAAATCAACAGGCAGCATTTCGACCAACTGGCTCCCCGACAGAATCTTGACTTCCTCCCCTGCCTCGGGATGACCACTGCGGCAAGCCATGTAGACGAATGCGCCGCGTTGGGCGAGATCGACGGCAACGGCCTTACCAAGGCCCGTATTGGCGCCAGTGACCAAGGCGGTCTTGCCATCGAGACGTTCATCAGGCCCGATCGGCGCCAGTTGACCTTTTTGACTGAACATATCTGAAATCGCCGTCAACACCGCCAAGACGGGATTCCGATGACCGACAGCATTTGCGCCGGCTTTCGCAGGTTCCGTCATGCCGCACCTTCCTTTGCCTCAACGGGGATCCCATAGCGCTTTCGATAAAACCCAAAATCCCGCTCAATTTGATCATTCGAGAGCCCGAAATCTTCATTGCGATAAACATGCCGCCCATATTTGTTTTGGGTTTGACGTTTCAGTAGGCAACGAGCGTGGCTCTTCGTCTCGGCATCGAACTCAAGGCCTGAATGGTCATAAATGCGGCGCAATTGAGCGATGGGATCATCAACAAGATCGTAATACGACACGTCCAAGAAGTCGGCTGTTGTTTCCGGCGTCCGCGCCGCTATCGACCGATCGATCATGCGCCTAACTTTCCGCTGCCAATGTTGAGAAAAAAAATGCGGATCGACATTGTCGGAAAAAACACCCGCCCCATGACAGACCATACTGACGAATGACGCCATGGTCTTTTGAGGATCGCGGTGAGTCTGAATAATTTTTGCATTCGGAAAAACAGTCTTCACTGTGTCAAGATATTCCATATGGTGCGGGGACTTCAGAACCGTGTTTTTGGCAGGTCTTTGCCACATCAACAATTGCATGAGTTTTTTGAGATAGCGATAGGCCTCTGAGGAATCTTGTGCCTCCAACCAGCCGGCATAGGTGGGGACATGCATGGTCGCTTCATTGGTCTGGCTCATAAATGACAAATCCAGAAAAAGAATATCTTCCTCGGGCATGTCATATTCAATGGGATGGATCGCAAAGAAGGTCGGCGCAATATATCTCAAACCCTTTTGAGCCATCTTGGCTTGGCTGATCCGAGCACTTGGCTCACCCAAATGCTCGCCTTCCCATTCGTCTGCCAAGGGGACCGGATTCAGCGCCTCCCAAGACAATGGCGCCCGCATACGCGGGTCGGAGGCCAGAAGCCGGTGCAATAGCGTTGTTCCTGTCCGTTGCAATCCGGCGATCACAACGATTTGGCCAAGGTCGATATCTAAGATCTCGGGGTGAGTTTTGAATAATGCCTCAGCGCGCAATCGAATCATGAGGGCATCCAAAAGGCGCTTATGGACAATAGATCGGCCAAGCGAACTGAGGTTGGCTTCTTCATTGATCGACGTGATCAGAACGCTGAGCGGCTCACGAAACCATTCATCACCAAAGTCATTGAGTCCGGTTTTTTTACGCGCTTGGCGAATCAAACCCTCTACGTCAAGGCGGGGCAATGCATGAATCGAATCCAGCATCGGCTGGAGTGCGTTAAATAATCGGATCGGCATCGGATGATGAGTAAAAGACACCATGAGCGCAATCTTAAGCCAGACTCTTCACATCGGCGAGCTTGACGACCCGGGTTTGGGGTTGCGGTTTGTTTGCAGCTCGAATCCAACGAAAACACATAGTGCCTGACTCATGACCGACCGTGTTGATCCAATTGGGCACACCCGGATCTTCGTGGGCCACCACAATTCTCACGGATCCATCAGGCCGGTAGCTCGCCAAATGCTTATTGGTATGAATCGTATAATATCTGTAATCGAGACTTTCCATCCAGTAATTGTTCAACTGAAAATTCCAGTGATCACATTCGGGCGGTACGGCATCAATCACAAGCGCCTCATCCGGCGCTAATGCCCAATGGCTATGGTAGTAATTGATATTGGGGTCGCCACCGGCCTGATTGGACACCTCTTGGTCAAACATCGGCAGCTCGTTCGAGTGATTCTGGAAGTCCCTCGCCCATTTCGCAAAAAGCAGTGAGGCCCCCGCCACGAGCGTACTTGCGCTTTTTAAGCCGTCATCGATCAGTCGGGGTGTTACATGACCGGGATGGCTGTCTCCGTCCAAGCGTCTAATCTCAAGTTGCGCCGGCTGTTCCGCCTCACGATCCAAAAAAGTTTGACGGACGATCAGCGTCCCGGAGTTTTCCGCCATCGGAAGCCAATTTCCCTCACGCCTGTCTTTGCTGAGAATGATCTTAAAGGATCCGTCCGACTCTACATGGATGTCAGATCCTTCCAGGAACCCGGAGGGCGGCATCCCGCCACCCTCTCCGTAGTGGCCAATCTGAGTCCCGAAACTGAGATAGTGCACTGAGTTTCGCTGTCCGGTGATCTCATAATCCCAAGCGCCGTTGATACGGGCGGTTTGGTAATAATTGTCCGGATTGTCAGCACCGAGTTTGACGGTTTCATGGGCGACGCGATGTAAAATAGGCGCTTTGGGATCCGCGAATTCGACAAAGGCTTCCAGCCCTGCGCGAGTCAAACGGGTGAGATAACGATAGCCCTCGGCTTGTGAGAATGGATCGCGCGGCGCCCCTGGAAAGGACAGTGAGGCACCGGCCGCTTTTAGCGTGTCGCAAAACTCCTCCCATGATCTGCCGGAGACGATCCGCTGCTCCGCGACGTCTTCAAGGGTTTTCCCAGTCAGGCCATACCAAAAAAGAAGCACTTTGCGAAACAAGGACAAGAGCCCAACAGCAATTTTTCTCATATATATGTTTCCGTTGTCGGATGAGTCGGACCACTCGGGCTTTCGACTTGTTCATTCTACATGGGTTTGACCGTCCTCAACCCAATCTTTGAGTCCATCGGCAACCATTTGAAATCCTTGTTGCATGGATCGGCCATAAAACGCCATGACCAATGGCGTGAGAATGCCGCTCATTCTGTCCTCGGTGATATACTCCGTATGCCCATTATCGAGCGGGCGCAACACTTGCCATCGATTGGCGCAGAGCAATGCGGGGTGTCCCATATGCATTCCCCAGCAAATGCTCTGTTCCGGCTCTACCAAGTTAATCCACTCGGTCCGAACCATGCGGGACTTGCGCGGCATGTCGACGTGAAGCGTCACCGGCGAACCGATGATGAGGTCGGTTTCAACGCGCGGCGTGAAGTGGTTCCATTCCGCGTAGCGCTCAAAGTCAACAAGCGCCTGCCAAACCCTTTCGACCGGAGCTGCAATCTCAATGCGCACGACCACCTTGTCTGCAAAGACTTTGCCCTGGCGATATTTAAGGTGAATGGGGTGGGACCGGCCTGAGTCTGGTGAAGTCACGAAAAGATTGGCTCACGAAATAGTTTGCACGGAAAATAAGCTGGTGAACCTTGAGGTTTAGCGCCCCTCTCACCACGAATACCGAAAATACATCGATTTTTAGCCGTTTTCCACTGGAGAAAACCTGTTTCGCGGCAACCAACCTTAGGACAAAACGAACGCAATCGCGAAAGATGTAGCGTGAAAGAGGGTATAAAGTGAGCAGAAACCCCGGAAGGAAAACCAGATGTCAGACGAAGTGAAGAAAGACTCCACCGACGGATCATCCCGGAGAGAATTCATCAATGTGACGGCTGCCGGCACCGCTTTTGCGGCCTTGGCTTCCGCTGGTTACATTGCCGAATCGGACGGCGGCAATCCCATTGTCGGTTCCGCATCGGCCATCGGCCTTAATAATGCCCCGCAGGCACCTTTTGATTCCTTTAGAGACTGGATTGCGGCGCTCGACGCTCATGGTTTGCTTATGCGCTTTGATCGACTAGATCAGGATGCATACGAAATGCCGGCGCTGTTTTTTAAGGCGACCGACATGTACACCATGTACGGCGCGCCTTGTATGATGTTCGACGAGGTCAAAATCGACGGCGAATGGGTCAAAGGCCCAGTGATCATCAATGCACAAGGCCATTGGAGCACAGACGCCATTTTATGGAACCTTCCGGTCTATCCCGGCGAACATTATAAGACCTATCGCGGCGCGCTTGAGTATATGAAAGGCGTTTTGGCCGAGAATGGCGGCAAGCCCCCGGAGATTCCGCCGGTTGAGATTGCCCGAGACAAAGCCCCGGTGAAAGAGGTTGTTCTGAATGGCGACGAGATCGACATCACAAAATATGCCTTTGTAAAAACCAATCCGGCGGATGGTGGACGCTACGTCAACACCGGCTCTCATTTTATGGTCGATCCCGAGCTCGGCCCGAATTTCGGCACTTATCGTTGCCAAATCAAAGGTCCGCGCAAATTGGGAATCAATCCGGAACCCAATCAAACCGGTTATAAGATGTTGATGGCCGCCCGGGAACGGGGCGAAACACAGATGAAGTATTCGATCGTGCTGGGACAAGACCCGGTCGTCTGGATGCTGAGCGGCACGCGGCTTGCGCCCCGGGGATTTGGACCCAAACCAGGTCGGGCAGACGAGTTGGCGATGGCAGGAGGTTTGCGCGGCAAGGCCCTGGATGTGGTGAAATCGGAAAACACGGACATCATGATTCCCGCCCATGCAGAATTCGTCATTGAAGGAACCATTGATCTGCGTGAAGAAACTATGGAGCCGGAGGGACCCTTCGGCGAAATGTTCGGCTACCTAGGTCCCGTTAAGCCGAAAAACTTCATTATGACCATCGACACGATCACCCACCGCAAAGATCCTTGGATCATGAATGCCATGACCGGCATGCAGCGCGGTATGGTCACCGCGCCCATGGATGCAGCTTACAGCATTCGGCTCAAAGAAATGGTGCCTGAGTTTGTGGAATACACAAACCCGCAAGACACAATGGGTGTTGTTGTCATGAGCATTGACAAAACAGGTCCGGGCCAGGGTCTGAAAGGCGGGATGGCCATTGCAAAAAGCAACCCAATCGCCAAGGTGGTTATTGTGGTCGACAAAGACATCAATATTTTTGATCGCACCGACGTCATGTTTGCAGTTGGCTCTCGTTGGCAGCCTTATCCGGCATCGGAAGTCATCGAAAAGACCTTCGGATTGATGACCGATCCAAGCCAAGTGGAATATGCCCGCACCAGCAAGATGGTTATCGATGCCACACGGCAGTTGCCCGGCGAAGGCGGGAAGGCGGAGTTCCCCAAAACAAACCGCGAGTTGCTGATGTCGGGGGCGCCGGATGCCTTCGACAAGGTGATGGACACCTATGGCGACGCGCTAAACAATTGGAAGCGCGTATAGGCTCACCGCCTTGAGGGAAAGTTCCTTTGGCATGTTCCAAACCGGCCGAAAATCTGTTCTCGCCGCTTGGACACTCATAGGAACTTTCGCACTCGCGCCCTATAGCCTCTCAGCGGAGGTTGATTTATCGGACCCGGCCCAAGCCATAGAGACTTGGATCCGGCTCAAAAGCGATCTGTCAGGCCGCAAGACCTTTGAGTGGATGACCGGCATGGTTTACGGCGTGCCGGACGACAGCCAAAGTCGGCCGCTCTTTATGGTGGAAAGCGTCACTGTTCGAGAAACACGTAAGCAACCGGACGGCACATTCGAAGAACGCAATTTCGCCTGCCGCCTTTATAAGGACCACGACAGCGGTGCTTTCATAAACCAATTTGAAAACCCATTCACGGGTGAGACGGTTGAGTTCAACGTCAGGTGTAATCCCGGCATCCCGCTGCGCCTTTCAGCCGGCGGACTAAAGATCCCGGAAGATGTTCCTTATGAAAGCAGCGCATTGAATGTGCCGATGGAGTTGCAGATGATCGCAGCGGCAGATCACATCATCTTACGCCACGACGCCCATGCAACTTTTGTGGTTCCGGGCACCGGAGAAATCCGCCGGGAAATGTCGATCGATACATTCAAATTGGACGAAGATGACCTGAACGACCCTAATCTCACGGCGCTGTTTCCTGCCTATAGCTGGGTCAGTAATACAAAATGGATGTCGATCTTCGGCATGCAGGATGATCCCGGCCATATGATATGGGATTTGCACGGTCAGAAGTTTTTGGACGCAAAAGACTTACCCCCCGCATTCCGGGCCGCGCTGGACGACCTTGAGGCTGGTATTCTCGAGAAACCTATTGATTGGTCAAACTAAGTTCCGGTGGATCCTCTAGGTCGCTTTCTTCCGTCAACGCATCCTCCGGGATGGACTGAAGCTGTTTAGGCCAAGTTTGACGCGAAACATTTTCATCCCAAATAACGGCAAAGGTCTTGCTTTTGGCATCTGGGTTTTTAAGTGCGGCGACGGCCAGTTCGGCGACGTCGCCGGTCGCAATCAAACCCGTGACGTAGTCCTTGCGCGTCAGGATCCGTAGTCCCTTTTGTGTCGCTGGGGTATTCTCCAAACCGCCAGGGCCGATTACCGTATAGGGCACGCCGCTTCGCTTCAGCGCATTTTCCCCCATCGTTTTCCAATAGCGTATATTGCCGATTTGGATCATTCGACTCTTCTTGCGGTGTATGCCCGCCGCCGCAGACGAAATCAGAACGAAGTGTTTGACGCCGTTTGCCGACGCCGCTTCAGCCAAATGACGCACGCCGCCATAGTCAACAAACTCCGGTCCGTCAGGGCCATCCCGGTTCCGGGCGCCAATCGCGCTGATAACATAATCAACATCATGCATGGCGTCGCCGACGGCATCCGCGTCTTTGACGTCAGCCTCGACCCATGACCATTCTTCACCGAAGCGCTGCCGCGCCGTCTCGGCGCTGCGGGTCATGCCGATAACCTGATAGCCTTGCCGTTTCAACTCTTGCCGAATAGCTGAGCCGGTACGACCTGTCGCGCCGGCGACCAGGACCGTTTCAGACGATTGACTAAGCGAACTCAGGGCACCGCAGCCTGCAAGCAGACAACTCACCAATACCAACAAACAATGCTTGTAAGAGCGCATGCCTCTCCTTTCTGGCACTTCGGTATCAAGCGCTTTGCCGGATCTTAGCCTCAATCCGGTGACGGTCAAAAACCTGAGAAATTGCAGAAGCTAAGCCTTTTTCCAATCCAGGATCAGTTTCAACTTTTCAGCGCGCGTGAGCGATTTGATGGCATGCTCCCGTCTAGCTGCCTTGCTGCGATCAGGCTGCACTTCTGAATAGACCAATGAGACAGGCCGGCGCGCGACGGTGTATTTCGCGCCGATGCCTTCATTATGCTCGTCCAGACGCCGATGCAGCTCCTTTGTAATGCCGGTATAGAGCGACCCGTCGGCACATTTCAGGATGTAAACGGTCCAAATAGTTTCACCTCACGAGATTCGACAAACAAAGTTTCCTCGCGCCATCGCGGACCGGCGCCAAACACACTTAAACACATTCTCCTCTGCTTCCGCATCCCTGTTTTCGTTTCTAAGCGACTATATTTTCCTATACGCTCCGTAGTGGGATTTTTGGCGATGGAGAGAAGATAATGTCGGAAAAAGAAAACCAACCGGATAGCGTTCGCCGTGGTCTTATGACCGGACTTGGCGCGGCCAGCATTGCGGCTCTCGCAAATACGGAGACGGCTACCGCACAGTCAAGCGGCACAACCAAGTCAGATACGGTATCTGTTGCAAAGAACGGCAAATATGAAACGGTCCCGCTTCGTCAAAGCGGCATCAACATATCGGCGATTCAATCGCGTGTGCGCGCCGTCGATATCAAGAATCTCAAGCAGACCATGCAGGCCAATATGGATCATGTGATCCACCTGATCGATATTGCCCAAGGCTCACCGGAAGAATGGGGCCGCGAACGCCTTTGGGGCGGCAAACAAGATTTTCTATGCATGCATGAATTCCCCATTCAGGGCTTTCAGCCCTGGACCCGCAAAGAACTCAATCAAGTCGCCCTGGAATTGCCCGGCCCGGAAACAGAGGCGATTGGTCAGCGTGCAAAGGACTATGATTGCTACATTTCATTCGGTTGCTATGCGCGGGAAAAAGATTGGCCGGATCATGTGATCAATATGTCCGTCATTGTGGGCCCCGACGGAAACATCGTTTCGAAGCAATGGAAAGCCAGAAACATTCTAGGCCTGTTCGGGGATGGCGCACTGATCGGCACAACGGTCTATGACGTCTTTGACGAATACGTCGAAATGTACGGGCTCGACGCAACCTTACCCATCGCACGAACTGACATTGGCAACATTGCCATCACCGCTGTCGGCGTCGAACCGATTATTTATCAGTGCCTCACCTTAAAGGGTGCCGAGATTTTGGTTCTTTCTGTGACCGGCGGCAACAATCCGGACTCAGCCAGTCAGGCTGCGCGCGCCAACAGGATCTATACCGTCGGCGTCGGCAATTCAGTCTCGCCGGACAATCTTGGGTTTGCGGATGCCGCCGGGTCGAGCGATGAAGGAACCGTCATTTGCGATCCCAGAGGCGCCTTCTTGGCGCGGTCAGCCAATCACCATGAAGATATTGTCAGCACGCGAATTCCCATCGCGGATTTCCGCGAAAACCGGCGGTTCCGCGAAATACCGGCTGCGCTTGTGCTACCGGTCCTGCAAGAATACGAACCGAGATTTAAGCCCAATGCTTTTTCAAAGAAATTGCCGGCAACATACAAAGAAGCCGGCGATCTGGTCAGAGAATTGATGGGCAATTAGCAAACGACAGGCGGCGCGCCTGATTCAATCCCCTTTCTCAAGGATGTGGCTATTCCTCATCCTTGAGAACAACGAGCTCCGTAATCATGCCCAGCGCCGAGTGATTAAAGATATGACAGTGCAAAAGCCATCGCCCTTCGGCGCCGCCGGACGGCGAGCCATCAATCATCGCTCGGTCTTCAAGATGGACGCGAAACACCAACGCATGTGTCGAGGGAATGTCGACCGTATCGACGAATTCATTATAGTCATACTCGTAGACGATTTCCCCCACTGAGTCTTCAAGCCGCACCGGTTGAAAAGAAAATCCGTGTAAATGCATGGGGTGATGCATCTGGGTGCCGTTGCGCATCTTCAGCTCAAGCAAATCGCCAACTCTGGCATAGCGGCTGGTGGGAAGATGCGGAATATCCTTATAGTCTCCGCCGTCACCCGAAAGCGCCGTGCCGTGAACCCCGTCAATGGATTCGCGCAAACCGACCACCGTGAATAGCAATTCTTCATCCTCCATCCCAGGGCGCGGCGGATCTAGCTTGGAGGGATCAAGCAAGCGGTCATTAATGACGGCATCTCTAATATTCTCTATCGGCTGGTTGACCAACTCATGCATGCGGATGGGGTCACCCACGGCTAGCTGATAGGTGGTTTCCGACGCCGCGCCGACTTTGAAGTGGGCCACGGGCACCGTTGGCACCGGCGCATAACCAAAGGGATAAACGGCTGTGCCGTAATGTTGGAAATCTTGGGTCCAAAGGGTCAAAACCTCGCCGACCTTTTGATCCGGCGGGATCACAAAGACAACATCCTCGCGCTGCGCATTGGACAAGACGATTTCGCCTTCGCCGTATTTCGCATCAAGCGTTCCGATCATACCGCCTTCCAAGCGCGCGCGGTCCAACAGACCGCCTTGTCCACCGACCCGGAGCAGGGGGATTTGAAGGCCGGACTCATCTGTCAAAATCAATCTGAAATATCGGCTGACGGCTGCATTGGTGAGAAGCAACCGCACACCCGAGCCGGCCTTCACCTCCAACGGCGCAGCACCTGCGGCCACATCACCTGGCTTCTCAGGTGTGCCTGCGCGCACAGCCGGAACACGGCCGTTGTTCAACACAAGCTGACCCTCATTGACCCGGCATGGATTGCGATTGCTGCCACAATTTTTGGCCGGCTGAATATTGGGAATGTCCCCTGCAGCCAAGGGGCCGGTCTCCAAAGCCTTGCCGTTGCGGTCGCGCGGTGTGTCACACAGGTCTTTTGGTGTGGGAAAAGCCACAAGTCCGGGAAACGGACCAATACTGTCCGTAAAGACCCATGGCACGTCGGCACCCGCCGCAAATGTCACCTCATCATTTTCGCCCGGCGCCTTACAGACGGTGGTGTCCGTCAACATCATGGTGAAGGTCTGCTCTTCTGCCGGCAATACCCCCGCCTCAACAAGCGTTTCGTTGTTCGGGTCGTCGACGATCAAGGAACCAAAAAGACCTTTGAATTCTGCATTGGTCGGCATGGCATGAGGGTGATACCAAAACACGCCTGGCCGAATGGCTTTGAACTTATAGGTAAATGTCCCGCCTTCCGGCACGGGATTTTGCGTGACGCTGGTGCCGTCATGTTCATTGTCGAGCTCGATCCCATGCCAATGAACGTTCATGGGCTCCGGAATCTCATTGCGAAAATTCACAATGACCGTGTCGCCAACCTGAACCCGAATCTGCGGACCCGGCGTCAGTCCGTTATAAGTGTAAGCATTGGCCCAAAGACCATCGCCTGTCAGATCCACTTTTGTAACCTGGGCGGTCAGGTTGACCTCAAAAATATCATCGGCCGGATTGATATCCACTGCCGCTTGCAAGTTTCCCGGACCAGGTTGTTGAGCCGAGGCGAGGCCGCTGAAACTCAGAGTCAAACAACAAACAAACGCAAACGCGACCAGACGGTTCATTCCGCCACTCCTTTGACACTCAGATAACCACCTTGCCATGAATTGTTGCGACCCTCAGGCACATTCATTGAGTTGGGTCCCGCCGCCAAAAAATATTCCTGAGTCCAATAGCCCTCAGCCGTGACGATCTTCCCCTCGGCGTCCGTGACCACCTTCAGCAGCAAATTATCCAATCCCGGCGCTTCGGACTCGCCTTGTACACCGGGCGCAGGCTCCGAATGATTACGCCAAACAACATTGTGACTTGGACAGGTCACGCCGCCACGATTGTCGACACAAGTATAATCATGCATGAAGCCAACTGTGGTCGCCCCTATATTGCCGTCCATAGCTTCTTCGCGGGTGAGTCCGACATTAGACGGGCCATTCCAAACAGCATCCACGTCTTGACCATCCGTTGTCTTAGGCGCTCTTGCGCTGGGGAAACAATCGGCTTGATCTTCAGTAAGGCAGACACGCTCCGGAAAACCTTTTGAGGCGATTACGTAAGTCACGCCGCCAAACTCGTTTTCTGTTGTGCTGTTAACCGCCGTCGGTCTCATCACGTGATTGATTTTAGACCAGGTAAAAACGGTTCGCGGTGGTCTGGCGCCCGCACCGGTCAGTTCGTTGACATTGGCCACAACATTCCGGGCCGCCGGACCCACTTGTAATTGTGCGGAGATCAAATCATCCGCCGGATCCGGTGTGTCTTGGTCATGAATGGTCAAGACACCGGACAGGCTGGGCGCAATCCGCGCGTCACCTACATAGGGTTCATACTCTGGGTCGTTCTCAGGGCCCCCGATTTCATAATAGATGGGATTGACGGTTGGGCCTGTCCAAGGCATTTCGTTGCCCAGCAATTCTGGGAAAGTGCGGGCATACGAACAGTCGGTCAAATAGAAGAAGCGAGAAACATGAATACAGGCATTTTCTTGAGAGTTGTTGAACTGCCCTTCAACTTTGGTCGTCACGGTCGCCGCTTCGATCGGTACAGCACTGAGCCCAAACATTGCGACGCTTAAAGCAAGACTTTTGAATCCATTCTTCATCACGCTCATTCCCAATTTGTTCTCTTACTTCCAACAATTCCCCTAACGCAGGGCAGGTACGACCAACTCGCCTAATACTTTGATCGTTTCCTCCGGCTCCTCGTAAATCCGCAGAGCGATTTCAGTCAATCCGGCTTTCTCAAAGTCCTTCAAACGCGCTATCTCTTTGTCAATTTCATCCAGTGACGCTGTCGAAGTTAGATTCTCAACCAACACATCAATGATTCTCTCCGGCACGCCTTCAATAACCGGCGTGCGTTTGCGCGTGGCCGTAAAAAAAGCTTCGCGATGTTCATCCACCACATCGCAATCTTCCTCATTCATGAAATAGACGTGATTTTTGCGCATCATGACACCGCGCAGAGCCAGCCATTGACGCGCTTCGTTCATAGCAACTTGCTTGTCTTTTTTGATATGCCAGGCCCAGAAATTTGTCATGCCATAGGGCTCGAGAGGCATACCGGCAGCTTCGCGTGTTTCATTCACGAGGGTCTTCGTCTCAGCCACTTGCTCGACAATCTTATCGCTCAGCATCATTTGGCTGGCATGGGCCGCACCCATTTTAATCATCTGTTCCTTGTTCGCGCCGACATAGACGGCCGGTGGTTCACTCTTAGCCCAGAACGGATTGTAGCGATTGACTTGAAAGACTTCTCCCTCATAGGTCATCGGTTCACCCTTTGAAGCCAAAGCCAGAATGTCCAAACATTCGCGAACAGCGCGGACACGCCGCTGAGGCTTTAGGTTCATGGCGGTCATGGTACCGCCGCCGCCGCCGACGACCATTTGCGCGCGCCCTTGCGAGTATTCATTCAATGTCAGCAGAGATTTCGCCATCATCAAGGGGTGCAGCTCATAAGGGCTAACAGCGATGGGACCCATCAAGATTTTCTTCGTCTCCAATGCAAGCTTGGTGAAAATCCCAAACGGATCGCGGCCATCCAACATGCCGGATATCCAAATAGCGCCGATGCCGTTTTCTTCGGCAAGCTTTCCAAGCTCAGCAATGCGATCAGGTGTGTTGTTGGATTCCAGAATGAGATCGATACGCACTGCTCGCTGCTCCCCGGCTATGTTTTTGAAAGGAGGCCCGTCCGGCCGTCCATGTCGATTTTCATCCTGCAAAACGCCCGATGGAATGCTTGGATTCCGCAGCTGATCGCGCTCCGGGATGATGAAAATTCTGAGATGGGCTGAAACATCACTTGCAGCTTTTTCTCTATTATTTTCAATGGGTTGAGCTTAGACCACCCAAATCTCAATAACCTAGTTGTAATAATATTATAACAACATTGCAACAGAGCCTAATCTCGAATAAAATTGGTCTATATTGTGGACGCGCGGCAGGCACGTCATCGCATGGGGCAGAGGGGAATTCGCGAAAAAATAGCGTGTCTTTCACCGTTGGGAACTCTGAGCCGACCGCGCAACTAGTATTTGAATACAGGGGGGAATGAGAATGAATTTTCGTTGTAAGCTTTTGGCGACCGCAAGCCTCAGCATGCTGATGGCCATGCCGGTGACGACAGCCAATGCGCAATTAGACGAATTAATCGTCACGGTTCGCAAGCGCGAAGAAAACATTCAGCAGGTCCCCCTTTCCGTCGCGGCCTTTTCAGGCACGGCTCTGGCAGAAGAAAACATCACCAACATCGAAGACCTTTCCGATTTGGTCGCCGGGTTTGAGTTCGACCGCAGCTTTCAAAGGGGATTCGAACGCCCGGTGATCAGGGGCAAATCTTCGATCCTCTCGGGCAGCGAACCCGGGGTTTCCTTTTTCATTGATGGCGTCTTCTTTAACGGCACGATCGCGAGTATCGACTTGTCGTCCGTCGAACGGGTGGAAATTGTCAAAGGGCCTCAGAGCGCTCTTTACGGACGGAACACCTATGCCGGTGCGGTGAATGTGATCACCAAAAAGCCTGGGGACGAACTGGACATCACCGGTAGTGTCAGCATCGCAGAACATGAGCAGTATGAACTTACGGCCGGGATCTCCGGCCCCATCGTCGATGACAAGCTCGCCGGCGGTCTCTATGTGCGCCATTACGAATATGGCGGGGAATACCGCAATCAACAAGATGGTGAACTTTACGGCGTCGAAGAGACGGATTCTATTTCCGGCGTGCTAAATTTCACGCCCAATGATGCTTGGGAAGCCACATTGCGCGGCTGGTGGCAGGAAGATGATGACGGGCCTATTGCCGTTTCGGATACGGGCGTTTTCGACAACAATTTTGCCTTGAATGCTGACCCGAGTGCGGGTGAGCCCTTCAACATTTATTTCAAAGGCGAGCTACCAAACAACGATACCGTAAATTATGACAATGTGCTCCCGGCCCTATTCGGCGATGTGGGGCGCGAGACAGAACGTATTGGCGGCAGCCTGAAACTGTCTTGGGACGTCACGGACTCCCTCAAATTAACGTCAATCACAGGTTACGAAGAGATTGACATCTTCTTCAATCAAAGCGCGACATATCACCCCAATGGGAGCTATGTCCCGATCTTTGTTGTCGGCGGGATCCCAGACCCGAGACCGGCCGCGGGGATGGCGCCCAATACCGGATTGCATGGGGCCCTCTTAAACCCGGTCCTGATTTCTCAGGACAAATCTGTAGAGACATTCAATCAGGACTTGCGGTTTGAATACGACAACGGTGGACGGTTTCGGTATCTCGGCGGTGTTTCTTATTATACTTTCGAAGACAATGAACGCGGACTACGCGACGATGATGCACTTGCGGCAAATACAGCTTTGTTGGACTCACTTAAAGACAAGGCCATCACGAATCTTGCAAGAAATCAGTGCGAAGCATCTCCGCTATGCGATAATTCGATCGCAACCATAGATGACTTAAGCCCCATCATCTTGACGTCGTTCGAGTCCGCTATACCCGGGCCGGAGGATCTGATTGTTGCAGAGACTGAAAATATCGGCATTTACGGACGCGTTGAATTTGACGTGACGGAAAGGCTTACCTTTGGCGCAGAGGCGAGATACTCTGAAGAGGAAGTGAAGGCTCGGCTCATAAACGATGGCGTTGTCATTTTTGAAGGAGAGAAAGTCAATTACGCCTTTACACCCCGGTTTACGCTTGATTATGCATTGAGCGACGACAACCTGCTCTACGGCGTGATTTCAAACGGAACCAAACCCGGCGGTTTCAACACCGACCCAGGGGGCCCCGCGACTGGTAGAGAAAATTTTGACGAAGAAGAAATCTGGTCTTTGGAGATCGGCTCCAAAAATACATTCGCAGACGGACAATTAAGATTGAATGTGGCGGGATATATCGAAGAAATCACAGGATACCAATTGACCGAGGGCGTGGTGTTCATTGACCCTGATACAATGGCCGAAGAAACAGATTCCCTGGTGACCAACAAAGGAACCGTCGAATTGATGGGCATCGAGATTGAGTCTGTATTTCAGCCCAATGCGGTAGAAGGCCTGAGCATTAATTTGAACTATGCCTACAATGATAATGAATTCACGGAGGGTACCGACGACAATCTAGGGCTCGTCAACGAGTTGCTGGATGATGGATTGTTTAACTGTAGCCAAGGAGACCTGTCCCCGGACACTGCTTGCGCGGGAGAGGACGACACCGTTGATGCATCCATTGTCGGCAATAGAACACCTCTGTCGGCTGAACACCAAATTTCATTCGGTATTGATTATTCCAGACCAATTGCCAACGGCGATGCCGAATGGTTTATCGGTTCCACGCTGTCTTATGAAAGCTCAAAATTTGTTCAAGTTCTGAACTTGGCGGAAATCTCACCTTCCACCACGGTGAATTTCTCGACGGGTATTGAGAACGACAATTTCCGCTTTTCGCTATGGGGTAGAAACATCTTTGACGAAGATGCTCTGCAATCGGCCACGCGTCACTTTGACGGCAATGATTCCTTTAAGCGAGCCTTTTTGGGGACACCGCGCAGAGGATCGCAATGGGGCGTCACTTTGAGCGCAGACTTCTAATTTCGCAAGATATCGGAAAAAGCAAAAAGGAAAGCCTGTTACCTTAACGCGGCTGCGATGTTACCGCCATCCACGGTGGTCACATCGCCAGTCGTTCGGGCCGCAAGCGCATGATGCAGGAATGCCTGTGCAACATCCTCTGCCTCCACTTCCAACCCCAACAGATTTCCGGCCAGGTACTCTTCTTCCGAAACGCCTCTCGCAGCAGCGCGGTCTTTAATAACCGCCGCCGACAGCATGCCGCTTTGAATCCGGTCTGCATTCACCGCATTGGACCGGATGCCCAAATGCCCGCATTCCAGCGCATATTGTCTCGAGAGGAAGAGCGTTGCTGCCTTGGGCAAACCGTAGGCACCGAAATCTTCACCCGGATTGATGGCCTGCTTCGACGCATTGAACAAAAGACATCCGCCGGTCTGCTGTTTGGACATAATCGCCACCGCAGCTTGAGCGAGGCTTTGATGGGCAAAAAAGTTAAGGTCGAAGCTCTTCCGCAACACATCATTTTCCAACTCAGCAATCGCCCCTTGATATGCCGCGCCGGCGTTAGAGACCAAGATATCCAATCCGCCAAAAGTCTCGCAGATCATGTCAAACGATTGACGAATTGCACCCGAATCCGTCACGTCACATGAAAGACCTAGCGCGGTTGAAGCAATCTGTTCAGCGACGCGCTCAGCGGCAGTTTGGTCTTTGTCAAGCACACAGACCTCTGCACCATTGTCTGCAAAAAGCTTGGCCGTTGCCGCACCAATCGTCCCGGCGCCGCCCGTGATCACAGCCACCTGCCCCGTAAGCGGCTTGTCTTGCACCTTGCCTAATTTGGCCTGCTCCAGGGACCAATACTCCATATCGAACAGGTGCTCGGGAGACAGAGCTTCGAACGATCCGGTACGCTCGGCTTTGAGAACTGTATCGATCGTAATTTCTGCCAGGTCTGCAGCAACGTCAGCCGCCTTTTTTGACACGCCCAAGCCAAACAGACCAAGACCTGGAACCAAAGCCACACGCGGCGACGGATCCAGCATCTTTTTGCCACCTCCAACTCGGCGATTGTTTGACTCGAAATATGATTGGTAGTTCTTCCGATAGATATCGGCGCGTAGGCGTGTCTCTGTCGCAAAGCCGGAAAGTTGATCCGGCGCCGGAAGCTCTGTGATCAGCGGCACCCGCTTGGTCCGGATCACGTGATCAGGCGTTACCACACCGCGCGCGCCGTAAGACTCCAAATCATCACCGTCGACAAAAGACCTTATTCGATCAGACGTTCGGAATGTAGCGATGAAGTGCCGATACTTGCCTTTGCCTAAATTTGTCGTGCAAGCGCCACGGATGATCGGTGCAACTGATGCGGCACTAGGAACTTTGACGGAGGCAGAGATCGATGTCGCCGGTTTGGCTTCGGGCGCATTTTCAATAAAGTCCTCAGCCATGGTCACAAAGGTGATCATACGATCGTATGACTCTTTCGCGGTATCGCCGAAGGTGAAAAGACCGTGCTTGTGCAACAAGACGCCCTCGACCTCGGGATGCCGATCAAACAGGTCCGCCGTGGCTTTTGCGAGGTCAAATCCTGGCATGACGTAGGGTAAGTAAGCTAGGCGGCCACCAAATAAGCCTCGGCAAATCGCTTCACCGTCAGGCTGATCTGACAGCGCCAAGACGGCAGTCGTATGGGTGTGATCGACAAATTTGTGAGGCAGAAAGGCGTGCAAAAGCGTTTCAACCGATGGATTTGGTGATTTGGGATTGAGCAAATTGGCACGTTGAAAGTTGACCATATCCTCATCACTTAACGACGGCCGATTACGCATTTCCAAAAGCGGAGGTAAGTGCAAGGCGGGCAGCCCTTCGGGCTCGATCGTTGCGAGATCCCAACCGCTGCCTTTGACACAAAGCACCTCTTGCTCATGCCCGAGCATATTGAGCGCCGTGGTTTTCACCGAGGTATTGCCGCCGCCATGAATAACCAATTCAGGCTCTATGCCGATGAGCCGGCTGGTGTAAACCCGCAAGGCCAAGTCATCATTTATGTCTTGATTGGCGTAAAGCTTGATGATCTCACCAGCTTGCTTGTCAGACCACAAATTTTTCATCGCGCCGAACACCCAGTTCTTTAAGAGCGCCGGAAAATGGAGCGAAGGCGCCTTCCCGGGGAAATGACAATATTCGCTCGCAGAGGTCAACTGAGAAAAAGCCGGCTTTCATGGATAAGAACTCAGCCGTTGACTCCCACCAATGTTCGAGTGAGTTTGGCTGAGTGAATAACGACAGCCGCTCCAAGGGGCTATTCCATGAATGTCAATGGCACACCTTATCGCACGATCTGGCTCAACAGCGATGGCTGGTCGGTTGATATTATCGACCAGACGCGGCTGCCCCATGAGTTTGAGATTGTCACACTGCGCTCAGCAGAAGACGCACGGCGCGCCATCGCCGACATGCTGGTTCGTGGCGCACCGTTGATCGGCGCCACCGGGGCCTACGGCATGGCTCTGGCAGCGAGGCGAGATTCCAGTAACGAAGCCCTCACACGCGCAGCAGAGATGCTCGTCGGTGCACGCCCAACGGCGGTGAACTTGCGGTGGGCGATCGATCGCATGATGAACGTATTGAGCCCCCTCGAAGAAGCAGCACGTGTTGCAGCCGCTTACGATTTGGCTGCAGAGATTTGCGACGAAGATGTCGAGGCATGCGCCTCGATGGGCGAGCTCGGGATGGACCTCATCAAACAGGTACAAGCCGAGAAATCTCAAACGGGACCGGTAAATATTCTGACCCACTGCAATGCGGGTTGGCTGGCGACGGTTGATTGGGGCACTGCCCTTGCGCCGATTTTTAAAGCCCATAATGCAGGTCTTGATGTGCATGTCTGGGTTGATGAAACACGACCGCGGAATCAAGGCGCCCACCTGACGGCTTGGGAACTGGCCAATCACAACGTGCCGCATACTCTCATCGTCGACAATGCGGGCGGCCACCTGATGCAGCAGGGCCTGGTTGATATTTGTTTCGTCGGCACAGATCGCACCACACATACAGGCGATGTCTGCAACAAGATCGGCACCTATTTGAAAGCCCTCGCCGCGCACGACAACAACGTACCCTTCTATGTCTGCGCGCCATCATCATCCATCGACTGGAGCATCAAGGACGGCCTGCGGGATATTCCGATCGAACAACGTCATGGCGATGAAGTGGCCTGGCTTCGCGGTCGCACGAAGCAGGGCGAACTCACGGACATCTGCATCAAGCCGGAAGCGACGTCTGTGCGCAATGATGCGTTCGATGTGACGCCAAGGCGCTATATCACCGGGTTGGTGACGGAACGGGGTGTCTGCGCGGCCGACGCCACAGCCCTTGCTGAGCTCTTTCCGGAGCGCGTCCTAGATTGACGCGATCTGATGTGGCGTTAGCGATTTTTCGAAAAACTCAATGGCGGGAGAATATAATCTGGCTCCCGTCAGGCTGAAACAAGATCACGTTATAGACCTCTTTTTCATCGCCATACTCCATGCCCGGCGACCCAATGGGCATGCCCGGCACCGCCAAACCCAACCCCTCCGGTTTTTCGGTAAGCAGACGTTCAATGTCCGCAACGGGCACATGGCCTTCAACCACATAGCCGTCAATCAACGCCGTATGACAGGATTCCAAACTTCTCGGCACGCCCAGTTTGGCCTTAATCTGCGACATATCACCTCGATCATAGGCCTCTACATCAAACCCTGCTCGGGTCAAATGCTGGATCCATTTATTGCAGCAACCGCAATTAGGATCCTTGTAGACCGTCGCGCTGGTGACCGCGGCACGGGACGTACGGTTCGGCCACACCAGCGACCCTGCGAGTGCACCTGCTCCGGCGAGTGCAAAAGAAATAAAGGCTCTTCGTTTCATGCTTGTACCTTAGCGGACCTAACCGCATTCGATCAAGCAACGGCAATGACACCCAATCCGGGCAAACCTCGACTTTGGATTCATCTTGAAAAGCGCTTCGTCCCTGTGAACCTGCCCGGTATGCTCCAATTTATGCACTAAACGCAAAAGGTAAGGGAGAGACGAGCATGAAAGGCATTTCTGGACTGATCGTGGCTGGGGCGTTCTTTTGTACAAGCTTGGCTTATGCTGGCGGTCACGATGCACCACGCAATCCACCGGACATCGAAGCCCAGTTGAGCTCATCTGAGGTCTACGATGAAGTGTCGGAGGTTGTGAAAAAGTTCGGGGTATACTTCACTGATCTTGATGATCCGCAACCTGATTCTTTGTTCGACCGTAACGATCCTGCGCCGATGTATTTGGCGGAAGAAATGTCAGACTGGGTGATCGGCTGGGAGAGTTTTGATTGGTACTTCCATACACCGGCCCGTGACGCGCTGGTACAAGCCATGGACTACACCCCGTCAAATATTCGCGTGAAGTCTTTGTCCGACGATCTCGCCGTTGCCACTTGGTTTGTCTGGGCAGAGTTCAAGCTGGGAAACCGCCCACCGGTGGGCGAACATCTGCGCGCCACGGGCATTATGCGCAAGACCGCAGAGGGGTGGAAAATGGTCTATTACGCCGAATCGCCGATTTCCGCATTGGCCTATATTGAAGATCTTTATGAAGCCATGGCGACACCGGAGTTTCGGAAACGATTCAACAAGGAACCGAAAAAGAAGGACTTTGGTCTTGAGTAAGCCCGGCTGCGTATCGCCCACCATGACTCAAAAAAGAAAATCCCCTAGCACGTCTGCGTTGATACTGCCGAGGGCCGGCTCTGTTTTCCGGCTTTCCCCCAGAAAGGGTATTGAATGGTAACGCGCCGCGGCATCATTTTGACGGGCGCGGCCTTAGGCGGCGGGTTGGTGCTCGGCTACGGTTTTTCCGCCTTGGACGACGGTGATGCCGTGCGCAAATTCGGGGAGGCAGGTGACCAATCGGCGATACCACTAAACGCCTGGCTCAAGATCTCAAGCGACGGCAAAATCATCTGTGGCGTCCACCGCGCAGAAATGGGCCAGAGCATTGTAACGACCCTGGCGATGCTGCTCGCCGAAGAGTTGGATGCAGATTGGAACGACGTACACTTTGAGTTCACGCCCGTCGATCGCGATTACTTTAACTTCGGCATGCTGCTCAGAGGCCAACCGCTTGGGGACCCGAGTGCCAGTTGGACCGCAGCCACTGGCACATGGGCCATCCGGCAATTCTTTCGCGCCAACGGCATGTCCATGACCATTGCAAGCTCCAGCACGGTCGACGCTTGGGATACATTGCGGCCCGCAGGCGCGTCCGCCCGGCAAATGCTGTTAGCAGCCGCAGCCCGCGTCTGGAAAACAGACGTAGACAGGCTGACGACGGAACAAAGTTACGTTCTCAACTCGGCAACAAACGAGAAACTCCCCTATGGCGAGCTTGCCGAGCAAGCGGCGAAAGAAACGCCGCCCTCTTCGATCACATTGAAAGATCATCGCGAATACAATTTGGTGGGCCGCAATCCGCCGCGCCTCGACACACCGGCTAAGGTGACAGGTACGGCGACCTTTGGCATGGACGTGCAATTGCCCAACATGCTCTACGCCACAGTGGTGCACAGCCCGATCGCCGGCACCCGAGTCCAAAGCTACGACAGCAACGGCGCGGAAGATTTCCCCGGTGTGCAAACGGTCGTCGAAGCGGGCGCAGAGGGCGCCATACGAGCCGTCGCCGTGGTGGCAAAAAATTCCTGGCAAGCCTTGCAAGCGGCCCAACAAATCGCTGTCTCGCCCGCAACCCCCGAAAATCTCATCGATAGTGATGATCTGGCGCGCGACTATGAAGAACTCTTGACCCAAACGCCATCGGTTATCTTCACCGATACGGCCGCCGACGCGGCCGGGTTGGAAAAAGAAGATGAGACTGCGTTTGCGAACGCAATGGGCGACAAAGGCAATACCATCGTAACCGGCGAGTACAGCGTGCCTTTCCTGACCCATCTCTGTATGGAGCCGATGAATTGCACAGCTTATTATGTTGATGATGACGGTGATGCTCGGCTTGAAATTTGGGCGCCGACACAAGCCAATTCCGTTGCCCGCGACATCGCGGCCCAGATGAGTGGCCTGCCCAAAGATAAAGTGACCTTGCACACAACCTTCATGGGCGGCGGTTTTGGCCGCCGGGCCGACATGGATTTCATAGAACAAGCGGTCTCCGTCGCTTTGCAGATTCCCGGGCGGCCGATCAAATTGTTTTGGTCGCGAGAACAAGATGTGCGCCATGATACGTTCAGGCCCGCCTCTCGTTGCCGTGTGACCGGGGCCGTCGACAGCAACGGCAACTTTCAGGCGCTTCGCTATCATCTTGTGGGACAATCCGTCGTCGCCAGCTATGAAACACGCACGCCCACGCCGCGCGGCGGCGATGGGCCCAGCGACACCTCCGTGGTGACGGCCGTCAACCCGCCCGTCTACCCTGTTCCCCACTTGCGGATCGCTTTTACGCCGGTGGACCTTCACGTGCCCGCCGGATATTGGCGCAGCGTCAGCCAGTCTTGGAACAGTTTCTATATTGAAAGCTTCATGGATGAACTTGCCGCCGCCGCGAATTTGGATCCGCTCACATTTCGCAGGCAAGCCTTGCGGGAAAAACCGCGTCACCTGAGCGCACTGAACGCCGTCGCCGAAATGGTCGCGAATAGTACGGCCGACGGGGTCGGTTATGCGGTCACCCAGTCACACAATACGGTGGTTGCCCACGCGGTCGAAGTCGCGGCGGCCGCTGGCACATTTGAAAGTGTTCTGCGGGTGGCGTGCGCCATCGATTGCGGACCGCTGGTTCATCCGGACAATGTGGAGGCGCAAATCGTGGGCTCCATCGCCGATGGCTTGTCCGCAGCCCTTTACGGTCAGATCGACATCCGCGAGGGACAAGTCACACAAGGCAACTTTGACACCTACCGGCGCATGGGCATGGCCGACTGTCCCACAATTGATGTCAAACTGCTGAAAAGTGACGAGCTCCGCCCCGGCGGTGTGGGCGAACCCAGCCTGCCGGGCACCGCGCCGGCGCTCGCCAATGCCATCTTCGCCGCGACCGGAAAACGCATTCGGTCGCTGCCGATCTTACGGGCCTTATCCTGATGAGAGATTTGTTCTAAAGCTCAAGGCTGGCGGGGACCGCCACGCGCCGCTCAAGATTGACGAACGGCACTTTACAAAAGCGACAGGAAATTTCTTTTCCACCGTCGAGGATAAAAACGTCCTCTACTTCTTTGTATGCTGCCTTGATGGAGGCAAATCCAATCCACTTTTCGTCAACAACATGGAAGATCGTGGACCGCAGCGACCCAATCTCCACTTGATCTCCGTCGATGCGAGCAAAAAGCTTTTGGCCGTCTTCAATTTGGCAGGGATCCGTAATGACAAATCCCCTCATGCGAAACAGAGGCCCCTCTGTCTTGTGCTGCAAAAGAGCTGCTTTCCCAGCGAACTCATCTTCGCGATCAAGCCTTACATTCCAGCCCAGCGTCAGCTCAAATGGCGTGCGCTCTTCCTCCCGCGACCGGAAAAGACCTGTCGTATCCCAACCGGGTACAATCATCCCGGCTTCGATGCGGCAGATTTGCACCGCCGTTAGACCGTAGCCCAGGAGTTGGATATCCAATGCTTGTTCGGCTTGGTCAAGCGCCGCCGCGATCGCAGGTTTGGCCTCCGGCGGAAACCAAATTTCATAACCGAGATCGCCGGTAAATCCCAAACGCCCCAAAATGACTCGATGCCCTGCAAACTCTTCATAGCGCAAAGAAAACGGCTTGAGTGTTTCGATATTTTGCAGGCCCATTCTTGACAACACGGCACATGAATTCGGACCTTGCAGGGCCAATCCGGAAAAGGACGACGTCTCATCGGAGATTACGCAATCTTTGAAGGTGTTATAGCCGGCGAAATAGCCATCATGATCCCGCTCGGTGATCAGAAAGATGTAATCGTCTTCCGCAAGCTTCAATACGATGCCGTCATCCAACAACAGACCGTCTTCATTACACATGAGGCCATAAGCTGCCTTCATAGCTTGCAGATGCGAGACTTTTGTTGTGAGGATCCGGTCGAGGAACACCCCTGCATCGCCACCACGAAAGCGATACTTTTTCATGGGCGAAGCATCGAACAAACCGCAGCTTTGACGTATCGCGTTATACTCGTCCACGGCGTTGCTATAGGCCATCGGAAGGCAATCATCATTCCAAATGTCGTATTCGTCCTGTGGGGTAGTCGAAACAAAGCGATCGAAGTCAAAATTGGTGTGCCGGGTCACGATATCGTATAGGGCACTTTTCTTGACATTGATCCTCGAAGATTGGTTCGCGTGTGACTGATCACTCATAAAGTTTTTCGCTTAAAACCGATGAACAAATAAAATGTAAGGCAGTCAGGTAGAATAATTCATCGATGACCCGTCTGAGATCAGGAGTGAAGAAAGGTCCCCCAATACCCAAAATTTGCAATACTTTTGAATGAATATATATTCACCTTTGGGGATTAAGCAACCATATACAAAGGTAAAAGTACTTGATTCATCTCTAGAATTTTGAACCGGCTGAAGATTTGAATGAAGGCCATGGCCGTCCGACACAGCCCGCAAAGTGTTGCTTTGCAAAGCCGGAATTTAGATAGATTAGGTAAATCGATACGAGCAGATCAGGTCAGAACTCATCCGATGTCATCACAATCGCCAGACAAAGCAAAACATGCATTCGACCAGAGCATTGCCTTCATGCAAGCCAATGACTTCCAGCGCGCTGAAGAGCTTTTGGTCACGGCTCTCAAGGAAAACCCAAACAACCCAAATCTGTTGAGAGTGTTGGGTGTTTCACTCACCAAACAAGATCGATTGATTGAGGCGGAACAAAAGTTGACTCACGTAATTCGCTTGGTGCCAAACTTTGCGCCGGCCCATGAAAACTTGGCAGAGGCGCTATTGCTCCAAGGAAAAGTGGAACAAGCAATTCGGTCCCTGAAAACGGCCATTAAGCACAATCCCAATCTACAGACGGCGAATACGAAACTGGCTGAGCTTTTGGCCCTTGTCGGACGCGGCATAGAGGCCGATGAGATCTTCCAGAATTCGCTGGACAAGAATCCCGAACGCGGAGAACTCGTTCAGGCCATGGAGCTGAATCAGAATGGAGATCCCGCGGGCGCCGAGAGAATCTACGAAGGCATTTTGAGACGAGATCCGAATAATGTAGATGCGCTGCGCCTAATGGGCGTTCTGTATGCTAAAGCTGAGAAATACAACGATGCTGAAGCCTATTTTCGGCGTGCTGTTGAAATCGCACCAGATTATTGGACCGCTTGGATCAACTTGGGATCCGCGTTGAACGAGCAGCAAAAGTTCGACAAAGCGGAGGCCGCTTACAAGCGGGCGCTAGAGATCAAACCGGGCTCTGTCCATACTCTTGAGCAATTGGGTGCGAACGCCCTCAACGAGGGGCGCTTGGAAGATTCCATTTCTTGGCTTAGACGCGCCTTAGCATTGGACGAAAACCACTTTCCTTCATTGCTCTGCCTCGGGCATGCTTTGAAGACAGTCGGACAGCAAGACGAAGCCATTGATTCTTATCGCAAGTGTGCCGTCGCGAAGCCTGACTTTGGCGAAGTTTACTGGAGCCTCGCAAACCTCAAAACCTTTCGGTTTGAGGACGCAGAGGTTGAGGAAATGAAGAGACGCTTGACGGAAGTCTCCTACGCAGCAGAAGGAGAAGATTCAGCAATTTCCTTTTCGTTTGCACTCGCAAAATCATATGAAGATCGCAAAGACTATAAGACAGCTTTTGAGTACTACGCCCAAGGCAATGAGAAAAAACGGTTTCTCGTCAATCATGATCCCATCGAGTTCGAAAAGATGAACGATCGTATCATCGACGTGTTCTCAAAAGAGTTTTTTGAAGAACGAGCCGGCCAAGGGTGTCAGGACTCATCTCCGATCCTCATCGTTGGGTTGCCAAGATCAGGCTCGACACTGCTCGAACAGATCTTAGCCAGCCATTCAAAGGTGGAAGGCACTGCCGAACTGCACTATCTCCTTCGTACTGCCGGAGAGTCAGGACTCAATCGACTGGACGGAATCAAGTACCCGGAGAACATGCTTGAACTGAGCTTCGCCCAACTGGAGAGCTTGGGACGTGAATATCTGGAGTATACGGAACGTCACCGGACTGGAGCGCAATACTTCACGGACAAACTCCCGAACAATTTCACCGGTATCGGATTCTTACATGCCGTTCTACCGAACGCGAAAGTCATCGACGCACGGCGGCACCCGCTCGACAGTTGTTTAGGAACATATAAACAGCTATTCGCCAAGGGCCAGACATTCTCCTACGATTTCTATGATTTGGCCCACTACTACAGCCAATATATGCGCATGATGGACCACTGGAACGACGTTTTGCCGGGCAAGGTCTTAACCGTCAACTATGAAGAGGTCGTCGGGGATCTCGAGACCCAAGCCAGAAGAATAGCTGAACATTGCGATCTTGAATGGGAAGACCAAATGCTGCGCTATCACGAAACAAAACGGGCTGTAAAAACGGCAAGTTCGGAACAGGTGAGGCAACCAATCTACACAGGATCGGTCAATCTGTGGCGTCACTATGAAGACGATTTAGGCGAATTGATTGAGTACCTAGAGCCGGTTTTACAAACGCTCCCTGAGTCGCAAAGACCAAAATCGCTTCTTAATGGCTGACCGCAAACTCAGTCTGCTAGCGCGTCGGCCAATCATATGGCCAAACTTGTAAACCATGAATGGCGTTCCGAATATCGAGCGAAAGATTGACCAGCTTGGTGGCTTTTTGCTCTTCAAGGTCGTAGATCGAAATGGACGACGGTGAGGAGCCTGCAGCGATCTCAGTATCCGAAATCACACAAAGCCCACGGGCGAACCCCTGACGTGCAATTCGAGAATCGTCAAGGTCCGTATGCGTCAACTTGTGCGGTGCAAAGCGAGGCACACGAAAGGCCTTTCTCTGAGACGGGCTGTCAAACCGCACCGCGTCGGAAGAGGTGTCGTTCAACAAGACACCATCTAAAAATGGGCGTGCATTATGTACACCTTCCGGCAATGTGGCAGCCACGCCGATCGACTTGCCGCCGAATCTGAGCAATGCGCCGGTTCGCATGCCGCTGATATACATGCCGCCCTGATCACAATAGACATTGTTGAGGTGGAGCTTGTTGATAGAAAGTGGCCCGTTGTCACTATTGACATCAAAACGCTTCGCACCGAAAACCATACCGTCCGTCACGATGTTAAACGCCCAATCAAACACCTGATCTATTAGATTGAAGCCCAGAATGCTGTCATAGCCTGTAGAGGTGAGAAAAAGATGGTTTTCGTAGATACAGATCTCATGACAATGCTTCAAATAGGGATTACGAAATGATGAGATGATATTGAAGTCCTGATCGAAGACAAAAATCTCATCACTCGCCGCGATATAAATCTCATCTTGATGAAACGCAATGCCCCGAAGCCCGCGATCCCAGCCACGGCCCTGCCAATCAATGTCGACAGTATTCCAATCGACAGGATGCAAGATCTCATCAGTCTCTAGATTGATCAGATAGACACCACCATGACTTTCGCCTTGGTGACTGCCGCGCACAACCGATGTCGCTATGAGAATGGTCATAGGATACGTCTCAGCAGTTTCAGCTACTTTTCGCCACCGGGTATGTAATCAAAAATGAAGGTGATTCTATCTTCGTCACCGCCGTTCAATACGCCGTGTCTTTTTTGGTTGTTGATTTCATAGGCATTCCCAACTTTGAACCGATAGGGCCGCCCATCAATCATGAATCTGACCTTATTGTTTGTGGTGATGGGCACGTGAATCCTGTGACCATGCCGGAAGGACGCATGGTTATCCGTATGCGAAGCAATATTTTTGCCGGCTTTCAGTTTGGCCGCCATAGCCCGGATGATCGTCCCGCCTTTCACATAAAAACGACCGATAATGTCATGCATGAGCGGGACGGCCTGGTCTGCCAGCTTTTCCCAACCGACTCCCTTCACCACATCGATATTCGGCCAATCGTCATGATCGCAGAAAACCAGGATCACAGATTCTGTATCGTAATGGACGTCGCTATATTTGGTTTGCCTAATGTTCTCCTCCAACCAGGCAGATTTATTGAGCGCAAGGATACTCTCGCTCAATGGCCCTACATCAACAGGGCCCAGCTCTCTGATAGGTTTTCCAATATCCATAACGCGTTGAAGGCTATGCCCAATTCCCCATAATTCAGCCAGTTTCTGCCACACATGCACCTAGCATTGAAGCAGGAGCACGCAGCACATCTCCAATCTCGTGTAACTGATTTGTCACACTATACCAAGGATGAGAAGACCGCAAAAATTTCTGAATATTCATTCATTGAAACTTGGTTAAAGGGCTGTTAGCGTTGAATTATCGGCTAATCGAACGGGGGAGATTCGACCATGGCTCTGGTCTCGAAAGACAATCGGAAAAGCACACTTACTGGCGGGGTGTCTTTTGTTGCGCTTGCCGCAGTCGTGGGCGAACCAACAATCGCCAGCGCGCAGATCGACAACATCGTTGTTACGGCCCGCAAACGGGAGCAGAACATTCAGGATCTGTCCCTCTCCGTCCAAGCCTTCGACACGACAACCATTCGTCAAAAAGGCCTGAGGGACTTTGAAGATTACGCGAAAGAACTTACCAGTGTCTCTTTTGGGACATCATCGCCTGGTGCGACGACCATTGCTTTCCGCGGCGCGCTCGCACAGCCGGGTGGATTTGACACAATCAGTTCTTCGATTCTGTATCTTGATGAAGTGCCCATCACTCGAGACGGGCAAAATCCAGACGTGCGTTTGGTCGACATTGAGCGGCTAGAAGCCCTCAACGGACCACAGCCGACACTCTACGGCGCTGGCTCGCAATCGGGCACGCTTAAAATTGTGACTGTGAAACCGGACACATCAGAATTTGACGGCTGGATCGAAGCAGGCGCATCTGCAACCCCGGAAGGCGAATCTGGCTATGATATAAGTGGCGCCGTCAATATTCCGATTGTTGAAGACAAACTTGCGATCAGATTGACTGGATTTCGAGACGACGAAGGCGGATATATTGACAATATTCTGGGCACGACAAGCGATTATTCACCTCTAAACGGCACACGCAGCAACGCGCCCTTAGTGCAGGAAGATATCAACGACTATTCAGTTTATGGTGGTCGGGCGACGTTACGCTTTGAGCCGAACGAAAACTGGACCGCCGACCTTGGGGTTACATATCAGAATGCGGAGTTAGACTCCTTCTTTGATTTTAATCCTGCGTTTGGTGATCTTAACACCATCAAGTTCAAAGACGAGAAGCGAGAGGACGAGTGGTACAACGTATCACTGACCGTACAAGGCGACCTCGGATTTGCGGATTTGACCTTGGCATCTGGATACCATAGCCGCGACATTGCCTACAATCTCGACGCCACGGCCTACATGACCGCTTATAAACTCAACGGTCTTTCACTCGCAGAGTACTATACAGGTGTTGCTGCATTCACTGATTACGCAACGTGTGCGGCTGGGTATTTCTGCTTCACCAACTATAATGACTTCGGGGCGGACCCGACGGCTCTTATTTCCCTCGATCAGCGCGTTAGATCTTTCGTACAAGAAGTGCGGCTGAAATCAAAAGATGATTCCGAAAGCCGCTTTAGCTGGCTGGTCGGCGCTTTCTATGAGCGCACACGAAATGACTGGGACTACATCACCATCGTTGATGATTTTGCCGAAAATGGCGGCATAGGTGGCTCGGTCTTTACGTATTACGGCGTTGCACCCAGTGATGTTTGGTTTGACCAAGGATTCCGGGAAGGCTTCACCTATAACGGATTTCCCGGCAACGACTTCAACGGCCAGCACCAACGTGTCGATTCCTACGCGGTTTTTGGTGAAGTCGGATTTGAGATAACGGACACGCTGAAGATCGAAGCAGGCGGCCGATGGTTCACAACGGACTTCAGGACGGCGGAAAATTCCTTCTTCATCGGAACCAGTCCGTCCGATAATTTCGACGAATCAGAAAACACCAAAGCTTTTTCACCGCGCGTGAATCTGACATGGAAGCCCACGGACGATATTCTGACATACATAACCTACTCAGAAGGCGTTCGTATTGGCGGCACAAATGGCGGCGCCAGCCAAAACCGCGCGGCGGCAGCATCCATTGGCGCGCCTGAGACATTTGATTCCGACACACTCAAGAATATCGAGGCTGGGATCAAATCCACATGGGCCGACGGTCGCGTCATCGCAAACCTGAGCGCATTCACCATGGATTGGGAAGATTATCAGATCAGAGTGATCTTGCCGTTTGCCGGCGCGTCGACGGTGAATGCGGGCAATGCATCCATCGATGGCGTTGAAGGACAGTTCGCCTTTAAACCGCTTGACGGCCTGGAACTCTCAACGGCCTTCACCTACCTCAATGCACGCATTGACGACGATATCCTCCTTCCAGGGGGCTCAAGCGCTGGTTCGTCCGGCGACAAACTACCAGCGGTCCCAGAATGGGCCGTCGCCGCGGGCATTTCATATACGCGAGACTTGCCGTGGGCAGGGCTTGAGGGTTCAGCCCGCTTTGATGTGAGCCATGTGGGCGAATCGGTGAATGCAACAACGGCTTCAATTTCGCAGTTTGGCGCCGGCACCTCACTGCCCGCAGTCCAGGAAGCTTACCAAATCGGAGACCTAAGTTTTGGCGTCAGCTCGGCAGACGATGATTGGGAGCTCAGCCTGTCCATCAACAATCTGTGGGATGAGCGGGCCGTAACCTACATACAGCCGAGATTCTCGGATGATAGAGTGCTTACCGTACGGCCCAGAACATTTAGACTGGGTCTTTACAAGGGCTTCTAATCGTAGAGTAAACATATACTGGCCAATATGAACAAGTGCCGGATGAGACGAGAACTTTAGTTCCCCTAAAGTTACTGAAAACGGCCTCTCTTAAACAGAGTGGCCGTTTTTTCTGCCCTGTTGGCGTCAACTTCTACAGCAATCGCTTTGCGCAATCGTGCTGTACGGTGCTCATATACAAAGCAACAATTACAGACTTGGCGTTGGAGCACATGAACACTCAACTGCCGTCCGTCCACTCACCTTCAAACTGCGGCAGATCATCAGTGATCTCAAACCACTGGGCCTTTGATCCGACGAAAGCGTGAAAACCATCAGTGGTATCCACGTCACCCTCAAGAGTGCCGGCCGCAATGTATACAACGCTCATATCGGGCTTATATTCCACAAACAGGCGTGAGCCACACTCGGTACAAAAAGCGCTGTCGGAATCACTAGAAAAGCCATAGCGCTTGATACTGTTTTTGCCGCGTAAGATCTGAAACTCGTCCGACTTGGCGCCCACGAATGTGGCAAAAGCCGCACCGTGAAGCCGACGGCAGATGGAACAATGACAGTGAGAGAATTCAACGGCAGCGCCATCGATCTGATACTGCACAGCACCGCATTGACATTTACCTTTCAACATCATCAACCTCCCAATTTTCCGCAACGAAGTAACTGAATCGACAGCCGGAGCGGTCCCTGCTACGTGACTATGAAATAGACCTTGCGAACTTTCTCTTTGACTTCCGCAGTCCCCCTCCAACCAAGCGGAAAAACCCAACTGTCGCCGGCTTTAACTTCGGTCACCTCGCCGGACTCGGATGTGAGAACCCAATGGCCTTCAAGCAAGTGGCAAAATTCCATGACTTTCAGATCAAGGCTCAAAGTTCCGGGCTCACATTCCCAGGTCCCGGCGAGATGGTTCCCTTCACTGAAAAAACAAGCATCGGATTGCTTGGGCAAGGCGCCGATCGGTTCTCCGAAAGACTCAACCGGACCAAGGTTCTGTAGCGTGGCGCACTGATGCTGAACTTGTATTTCGGGCACACCAATTCCTTTCTTAGAATAGAATCACAGATAACGGCAGATCATTCCGATAGGCCGGCCGGTTGAGCGCCGGCCGCCAATTGCGGCTTGGCCATCGTCAAAAAGTAGGTTCCGAGCCCGAGCATAAGAAGCGGCAGGAACGGTTCCAAGGGCCAGAACGGCAGCCACAAAACAAGTTCCTCTGACCGGGTGGCGCCGGTGATAAAGGTCGACACGGATTCGAACCATTGATGCCCGGTTGCCGAGGCAAAAAGCCCAAACACGATGATGGCACTTCCCAAAACCTTGGAGGCCGTGGGCGTTGCTTGATCAGGGTCTCTCTTTGCCAACTTGGTGTGCCGACCCTTACCCCAAGCGGCAATTCTCAAGGCGAATGCGGTAAAGCCGGTCCAATAAAGAATGTAGTCTAATGTTCTCGGATCCCCATAGGGCTCCAAGGACGGATAGTAGAAAATGTTCCACCAATAAACGCTAAAGGCATAGGCCCAGAGGAAATAGACACCGCCCTTATGGATTAGATTCCATTGCATGGGATTGACATATTTGCGGCCGATTTGAAATGAGGTCACGACCATCGCCACAAGAAAGAGATACCCCACCGTCCCTTCAAGCTCATCGCGGAAGTAATAGATCTCTTCGAAATAATATCCCCGGAAGGACGTGGAGATAATGAAGATATAGAGCCCTTGCCATGCCATCGCCACCGCGAAACAAAGGCCGATATGCTTGCGATTACGCATCCACCATTTTGTAAACGGGCTAGGAAAGAGAATGTGAACCGAAGATGCGGCGATAACCAAATAGATAAAAGGAATGGCCCATCGCACCGAATAGCCGATCATATCGGATACGCCCGCCCCCTGGGACATATCCGTATTCATCATCTCAATAAAGATCGCGAGAGACATGGGAATTGATATAAGCCAAAACAGATTCCAGCCGTTAATGGCTCTCATTTTGAAGATATCTTTGATGTCTGAGGTCAAGATCTCAACTCCCTACCGAAAAATGCGGGACAATCACTTTGATATGTGCAAATTCACATTCATCCTTCGCAAAACGAACTCCAACGGAATTAATCAGACTAGAGACTAACAGGGGAAACTAAACCTATACGATCGCCCTACCACATGATAAAATTGGCGCAGAAAAATCAGATAAGGATGCCTTCAACGTGTTGACTGTCTTTGAGGCGCGTTTGCGTTACCTCCTTAAAATCGCCGTCGCTGTGACTCCCTGGCTTGCCTCAATGTACTTTCTTTATTGGCTCGGCAAGAATGACGTGTGGTCTCCGGAAACGCCGTTTAGGGACGTCATGACCATCGCGATTGTCGGGACCGGCATGATATTGTCATTTCTAATCCAAACGTATTTTTCCAAAACCTCGACAAACAATTCGTGACCGTGGGCCCAACTGGGCATCAGATTCTGCAATGAAGCAAAAGGTCAAGTGACAGCGAATCCTACTCAAAACTGTCAGACGGCGCGCTTTACTTCGAATTCACGCTTGCAGAACAAACCTCGTTGATCACCGCACTGGGCGAAATTTCTTTTGAAAAAAATGCCATAAAAATAGCTATTTGTCCAATTTTCCTGAATAACTATTCATTTGTGTGAGGACAAGGTATTCCTCTCGTCAATTCGAGCGTTGCGCGATTCCGGCCGGTTCGCTAGACATGCCAACCGAACAGGCGTTTGCGACCCGATCGCAACACGGCAAAAGGTGCAATTTTTCTGAACTCGGCACGTGAGGGACCGATCAGATATGGCCACGGCAGGCGAAAAAACACGGGAAAGAAACCCGAAGCGCGAGAGACGGCGACTCCAGCTTATCCAAGCGACCATCGACTCGATTGCCAAGCACGGATTTGCCGACACTACGTTAGCACGCGTGTCGGCTGCCGCCGGACTCAGTGGCGGCATCGTCAACCTGCATTTCACCAACAAAGAAACTCTCCTGGTTGAAACGCTTAAGTTTCTGAGCGACGAGTATCAACAGGCTTGGGAATCCACACTTGCGAAAACACGTGGCACGGCGGCGGACAAACTAAAAGCCCTTGTTGCCGTCGATTTCAAAACGTCCGTAAGTGACAGAAAGAAGCTGGGCGTTTGGTTTGCCTTTATGGGAGAGGCCAAGACCCGCCCGACCTATCGGGAGATCTCCGAAAGCCAAGAAGACAAGTACCACGAGACCATTAGTGGGATCATTCAAGAAATTATTGATGACGGCGGCTATAAGGGTCTCGACGCGGAAGACTGTGCCGACATGATTATGGCACTATGCGACGGTCTCTGGCTGTCACTCTTATTGAGTCCAGAACATACAAATCGACGCGATGCGCATAATTCGATCTTGCATTTGCTGGCCATGCTGTTCCCGAAACACTTCCCAAGATAGAGCCGCACTTAAGGCAACAGGTCTTTCATTCGGTAATAGAGCATACCGAGGGCGACCATTTGATTGCCGAACCATTGACCGCCCGGAATGGGGATGTGGGGCACGGCATTGAATACGTCGAATCGCTCCATGGTTCCGGTCATGGCGTCGGCCATAATATTGCCGACGATGTGAGACACATTGACACCATGGCCGGAATAGCCCTGAGCGTAAAAGACATTGTCCGTCGATTTGCCGAGCATGGGAACACGGTTGATAACGATGCCAATCTTGCCGCCCCACTCATACTCGACCTTGACATCCTTCAGCTTTGGATAAGCCCGCAACATGCGCGGCAGCATGGTTGCTTTGATGCTCAGAGGGTCACGGCCGGAATAGTTGCACCGCCCGCCATAGAGCATGCGTTTGTCGGCGCTTAAGCGGTAATAATCGAGTATATTCGTCGCCTCGCAAACCGCATAATCGCTCGGTAGAATCTCCTTCGCCAGCTCATCCCCCAGCGGTTCGGTGGCAATAATATAACTGCCTGCAGGAAACAATTTTCCGCCGAGCGATTGTCTCTCCAATCGGTGATAAGCCCCGCCGGACAGCAATACCATGTTGGCTTCGACAGATCCGGCACCGGTTTTCACTTTAGGCTTTGCACCATGAACAATTTCGAGAGCCGGTGACCGCTCATAGATTTGCGCCCCCAATTCGGACGCCGCTTTTGCCTCGGACAGACAAAGATTGAGAGGATGCAAGTGGCCGTTATACATGTTGATAATGCCACCGTAATAAAGATCAGTTCCAATGAGAGAGCTCAACTCTTCCCGCTCGACAACGCGGATTTCATGAGGGAACTCACTTTCTTTGAGATCCTCTTCCCACTCATAAAAGTCACGCAAGTGCCTTGGCTTAAATCCGACATCAACGTAGCCGTCTTTGAAGTCACACTGGATGTCGTATTTTTTAATCCGCTCCCGAATAATCCGGTTGCCGGACCACGACATCTCATACATCAGCTCTGAAACATCTTTGCCGGTCTTTTTCTTGTACTCGGCGATCATACGATCCTCGCCGCTGATCCCCCCGATCAATTGACCGCCGTTTCGTCCTGAGGCCCCCCAGCTGATGCGGTTAGCCTCAAGAAGAGCAACTTTGTAACCACGTTCGCTCAGCTCAAGCGCCGTCGCCACACCGGTAAAGCCGCCGCCTACAATACAAATGTCCGCCTGAACATCGCCCGCCAAAGCCGGAAATTCGATGCCCTGAATGGCGCTGGCGGCATAATAGGAGCCCGTATGTTCTTCCGGCTTCTGCATATCGACCTCTCATGTTGCGCTCAGAATCAAGCCGACAGGCTATCAGGCCACTGGTGCCCTCAAAATCCCCCGGTTTCTAGGTTTTCACAAGACCATTTCTACTTTTCTTATATATGCTTATAATAATTTTGTGAATAATCATTCATTCACCTATTTATTGAAGGGCGACCGGGGATCCACTAGTCTTCTATGGGTAGGACAAAACAGGGCGGCACAGTGACATCAATAGATACCCCACAGCGTTTCACCCTTAGCCACTCTCAGATCCAAGTTCTGAAGTGGACAATCTACTCTCTCATCTCGGCCAATTTCGTCTACTACCTTGTCTATGACTTCTCCGCCTCGCTCCATGTCCTCACGGAATCGTCCACCTTTCTCAATTGGTTCCAGACCTTTGCCACCTCCCTTGCAGTCTTCGCCTGGATTACGCTGATCCTACTCTATGAGGTGGAAACCTATTGGCTCGACTTCGACTTTGACAACAAGTGGGTCTTGCGGGGCATTCAAGCACTTAAACTCGTTTGCTATGCCCTCATTCTGCAAACCACTTACGCTTATATCAATGAGTGGGTTCAAGTAAGCAATGTCGTGCGATTGGATCAGATCCAAGACCTTTGCGGATTGGCGGGCTTGGATTACTCATTCTTGCGCGGACTTGACTACACCTACATTGACGCCGAGTCCTGTAGGACCATTGCCACATCCGGCGACTTGTTCGCCTATCCTGAATCGACAAACGCCCGAATTGCAATGGACGCAAGCTCACTCGAAGGCGCCCGAACACTCGCCTTGCTCGATGTCATTGAGAATTTAACTTGGTGGGTCGTGATCATCTGCCTGGAAGCGACAGTGCGCTTGCAAGACCGGGGTTACCACGATGGCCCCTCTATCACTTGGCTCAATCGCATCAAATGGACCTCCTATGGCGTTTTGGGATCCATCGCCATCATTTGGATCAGTGACGGCTACTATGTATTTGCCTGGGATGAATTCCTGTGGATTGCCGGCTTTTCAGCTTTAGATCTTAATCTCTCCGAGTGGCGTGACGAACTTGAAGAAAAGGAAGAGGCCGGCGAATTAGAGGTCGGTTAACGGCCCCGCGATATTTTTTGAAAGGGTTTTTCATGCCGCGTTTATCGATCAATTCATGGCTTGGGCAAAGACTTGCATTCCTATTTTGTCTGGCCCTTTTCACAATGTCTCACGCGGATGTCTCGAACGCCGGTGGACATAGCCAGAAGAAGATTGCCGTCATCGGAACCGGCGACCTCGGCAGTGCCATGGGCCTCAGTTTCGCTAGAGCCGGACATGATGTGACATTCGGCTCGCGGACACCCGATAGCGATTATGTCAAAGGACTCGTCAAAGAAGCATCTGCGACGCTTCGCGCGGCGACGCAGTTAGACGCCGTACGAGACGCGGAGATTGTATTTCTCTCCGTGCCCTGGCCGGCCATGGAGCAAGTGGCCCAGAACCTCGGCGATCTCAGCGGCAAAGTTCTTGTCGACGTGTCCTGGCCCATGCAACAGGCAGAAGACGGTTATATGGAGAGCATGGTCGACACATCCAGCGCAGAGATGATCCAAGCGTGGAACCCCGGCGCCAGCGTGGTCAAAATCGGCGCACCCGGCTCCTACCTCTTTCGCCAACCAGAGAATCTGAAAGACAAGATCACTGTTTTTATCGCCGCGAATGATAATAGCGCCAAACAGGCGACAGCCGAGATTCTGTTCTCCGTCGGATTGAAGCCATTGGACGTTGGTCCCCTCAGACATGCGCGCGAGATTGAAGGCATGGGTCATCTCTATATGGCACCATTGCTTCAGGGTCGCAAAGTCGGCTGGGAATATTCCGCAAGTCCTAGCGCTTTTTGGCCTTGCGTTTGGGAGATATCGGAAAGCTATGGGCCTGTTAATGACGCCGAGTCACTCGCAAACTTCCCCACAAGCGGTGAGGCGCCTGCCTGTCCATAGGCGGTGTCACGCAGTTAGGATCCTGGTATGAAGCTCAGTAAAAATGATCGCACGCTTGGGATGGACCGCTCAATCACGCGGCGGGATATTCTGAATGGCGCCACCGCAATGACGGCCACGTCCTTGCTGCCGCATATGGCGTTTGCCGAGCAGGTGGCCTCAAGCAATGCGGCGCCCTATTATCCACCAGCTCTGACGGGCATGCGCGGCAATCACGATGGCTCTTTCGAAAATGCGCATATGATGGGTCTTGAGGGCAACAGCGAATGGGGCCCTGTCATTGAACCCCAAGAAGAGGTTTACGACGTCATTGTCGTCGGCGCCGGCATGAGCGGTCTGGCGGCTGCGCACTTTTACCGCAAGGAAAAACCAGACGCGCGTATCCTCATCCTCGACAATCACGATGATTTCGGGGGTCATGCCAAGCGTAATGAATTCACAGTCGGCGGGAAAACAATACTCGGCTATGGCGGAAGCCAAACCGTCCAAGAACCATCAGATTATAGCGATGTCGCCAAACAATTATTAGACGACCTCAATATCGACCTTGATCAATTCTATGAGGCCTATGATCAGGAGTTCTTCGTCCGCAACAACCTGCGCGCGGGAATTTTCTTCGACCAGCCGACCTGGGGCGTAAACCGGACCGTGCCCTATGATTACGGTTTCTTCGACGGCTACCTTCAGCTAGCCCCAAACGATTTATCGGCAGAAGAAGCCGCGGCTCAGATGCCGATTTCCGAAGCCGCGCAAAAGGACATCATTCGACTGCTCACGCTCGAAGAGGACCAAATTCCGGAGATTCAAGGCGAAGAAGAGAAATGGACCTATTTGGACAGCTTGAGCTATCGAGACTTTCTCACAAAGCATATGGGCATCACGGAGCCGGAAGTCTTTGACCTTCTGCAAAACCTTACCACCGACTTTGGATTGGGTATTGAAGCGGTGACAGCCGCGGGCGCCATTTTTAATAGCGGATTGCCCGGTTGGGAAGCTGCCGGTCTCCCGCCCCTCGGTGAAACCGAGCCTTATGTCCACCATTTCCCGGACGGCAACGCATCGATCGCACGAATGATCTTACGTGCCATGATTCCGGAGACGGTCACAGGCACGACCATGAGCGATATTCTGACTGCAGCTTTTGATTATAACAAACTTGACACGGCCGATTCGAATGTCCGTATGCGCTTGAACAGCACGGCGGTAAGGGTCAAACATGACGGCGCAGCCGATAGCGCAGAAGAAGTTCACGTTACCTATATCAAGGATGGGCAAGCCTATAAGGTGCGTGGGAGAGGCTGCGTCTTGGCTTGCAACAACTCGCTCATCCCATTTCTCTGCGCAGAAATGCCCGAAGCCCAGCGCGAAGCCTTGGGCTACGGCGAACGTACACCTATTCTTTATACTTCTGTTGCGGTCAGCAATTGGCGCGCTTGGAAGGATATGGGCATCGGTTCTTTTGTGGCACCGACCAGCTACCATGCCCATGTGACAATGGATTTCCCCGTCAGCCTTGGCAACTATGTGCACGCAGCCAACCCGGATGAGCCGCTCATCATCCACATGGAGCGCTTTCCCCATGTGAACAATGAAGGCCTGACCGCACGGGAACAATATCGCGCGGGGCGCTACGAATTGTTGTCAACACCGTTTGAGACCATTGAACGAAATGTCCGGGAGCAATTAGGAGCCATGTTAGGCGAAGCCGGTTTTGACCCGGCAACGGATATTCAAGGCATCACCGTCAATCGATGGGCCCACGGCTATGCATTCTTCTACAATTCCCTGTTCGATGAGCGATATGAGGACAGGAATGACGAACGTTATCCTCATGTGATCGGCCGTAAGCCCTTCGGCCGCATCACCATCGCAAACTCGGACGCCGCCGCCAGACCATTGCTGGATTCAGCGATTGACGAGGGTCACCGCGCGGTTATGGAATTACTCAACGCCTAATAAGGAAACACACGAATGGCGCAGCACGTCTCGCTTCGATCCCGCCTGGCCTTTGGCGCGGCGGGCATTCCACTCGGCGTCATTCGCACAGGCATCGACTTTTTTCTTCTCTTTTTCTATAGCCAAATCATTGGGCTGTCCCCGGCCTTGGCGGGGCTCGCCCTCGCCATCTCTCTCGGCTTCGATGCCGTATCGGATCCCCTCACCGGTTATATTTCCGACAATTGGAAATCGAAAAAATGGGGCCGGCGCCATCCGTTCATGTATGTCTCGATCGTACCGATGGCCTTGCTCTATATTGCGATTTGGTATCCGCCATTTGATGCCAATAACCAAGGCGCCCTATTTGCTTACCTCCTAATCACCTCGATCCTCTTGCGCGTCTCCATGACACTGTTCGACATTCCGTCAAACGCGCTCGTTCCGGAACTCACCTCCGATTATGACGAGCGAACACGGGTCGGCTCTCTGAAAATCTCATCGGTTTGGATTACCAGTGCTGTTTTTTCCATCATGATGTACAGCATATGGCTCGCAGATACCGATGAACAGGCAACAGGTGTGCTCAATACAGGAGGCTATCAGGAGGCCGGCATTGTCGGTGGGTTGATTGTCTTGGTGACCGTGTTGCTGTCGACCGTCGGATTACAGCATGAAACGTCTCGCCTTCAGACCGGTAAAGGCATTACGCAGATCAAGGCCCGCAGCGTGTTCGATGACTTGATGCGGCTGATCAAAAACCGCTCCATGCGCGCCTTACTCTTTTCAGGCCTTGCCTTTGCCGCCGCCAATGGGACCTCTGCTGCTTTTTGGATTTATGTTTTTACCTCGCTTTACGGTCTCGACAGTGAACAACTGTCATTATTGGTGTTTGGCGAATTAATCGGTGCCGTCCTCGCCATCTGGGCCGTCGATAAGCTGGCCACCAAGGGCGACAAAAAATCCATGGCCATCAAGCTTCTGATTTTTTCCGCCTGTTTCAACTTTTTGATCGCGCCGTCGTTTCTTTTGGGGCTTCTGCCCGCCGGCGGTACCAACGAATTGCTGATCGTGTTGATCATTCGGAACGTGATCGATCTGGCCACCTGGATCATGCTGTTGTCCGTGATGTATTCCCTATTTGCCGATGTGACCGAGAATATTCAGCTCGATTCAGGCGATCGGGAGGAAGGGATTATCCTATCGGGACAAACCTTCATCAATAAAAGCGCCGCCGCGCTCGGCACATTGATCGCCGGAACCGTGCTCACGATCATTCAATATCCAGTTCAAACGGATACGGTGGAAATCACATTTGATATGCAGGTCCGGTTGGGCATGAGTTCAGCACTCACGTGGACGATCCCCTGCCTCATCGCGGCCTGGTGCCTCACCAAATATGAGATCAGCCGCGAATCCCATAAACGCGAGGTCGATGTGTTGGCAAAGAAAGAAGCCTAAAGCGACGAGTCACGGCCCCGGACGGCATCCGCAATGGAACCCATGGAAAACGGGAAGACGATGGTGTTGGTCCGGTCATTGGCGATTTCTTGTAAGGCCGACAAGTATCTCAGTTGAATGCCGTTTTCCTCCATCGCCAAAATCTTGGCGGCTTCGGCAAGCTTCTCGGCGGCTTGTTGCTCACCTTCCGCACTGATCACTTTGGCACGCCGCTCCCGTTCCGCTTCGGCCTGCTTGGCAATCGCCCGGATCATACTGGGATCAATATCCACATGCTTGATTTCCACATTGGCCACCTTGATGCCCCAAGCCTCCGTTTGCGTATCCAGAATTTCTTGGACATCCGCATTCAACTTGTCCCTTTCCGCGAGCATCTCATCCAAATCATGCTTCCCCAGAACCGAACGCAAAGTAGTTTGGGCAAGCTGCGACGTGGCTTCCATGAAATTTTCAACTTGGTTGATCGCCAGATTGGCGTCAACCACACGGTAATAGATCACAGCATTCACCTTCACCGAAACATTGTCGTGGGAAATCACATCCTGGCTCGGCACGTCATGCACCAAGGTGCGCATATCCACCCGCACCATTTGTTGCACGAAGGGGATGATGATGATCAGACCGGGACCTTTGACACTGGTAAAGCGCCCAAGTGTGTAGACCACGGCACGCTCATACTCGCGCAAGATTTTGATCGCGGAGCTGAGAAAAACAATCAGGATTGCCGCATAAACGATAAAGGAAACCAATTGTTCAATCATGGGTCAGGTCTTTCCGGTTTGAAGTTAGAGGGCTTCGACATGCAATGTCAGGCCTTCTTGTTTGACGATGCGCACACGTTGCCCCGGCGAGAGAGGCGTTGCACATGTGGCTTTCCAATGTTCCCCCAAAACGACGATCCATCCGGTCGTGCCGTCCCAACTCTCCACGACTCCTTGTTGCGCCAAAAGATGCGGCTCACCGGTGGTGACAGCGCGCCGCTGCGCATTCAAAGCAAATGTCAAAATGCCGAGCATGAAGGCACCCGTAAACGCCGTCGTGCCGATAATGATGCTCCAAGATAAGGTAAAGCCGGGTGCATCCGTATCAATCAACATGGTGGCGCCGAGACCGAACGCGGCAAGCCCACCAATCCCCAAAGCGCCGAAGGAGGGAGCGAAAACCTCCGCCCCCATCAAGACAAGTCCCAGCAAGATCAATCCGGCACCTGCCATACTCACCGGCAATACACTCAATGCATAAAGCCCGATGATCAAAGAGATGGCACCAAAAGCGCCCGGGAAAATGGCGCCGGGATTTGAGAGCTCAAAAAATAGCCCGTAAAACCCGATGGTCATCAATAAGAAGGCGACGTTGGGATTGGTGATCGCCATCAGAAAATTGGTGACCCAATTGGGGGCGGCACGTGTGATCACCGCACCTTCGGTTTTTATGATGCGTTTCTCACCATTCACCTCAACTTCGCGCCCGTCTGATTGGGCCAGCAAATCGCTTAAACTGTCGGCAACAAAATCGATGACGTTTTGATCGGCGGCATCCGGCGCATCAAGGGACGCAGCTTCACGCACGGCTTTGACCGCCCATTCCTTATTCCGACCGCGTAATTCGGCAAGCCCCTTAATATAGGCGCTGGCATCGTTCACGGCTTTGGCCCGCATACTGTCTTCATTGGAGAGCGCTGGTGAGTCCTCAGCTACGGATGAATCCTCACCTGATGTTTTTTCGCTTTCCTCCGCAGGCATGTCCGCTTCCGTCACGTCACCTTCTTCATTGGAAGCAAGTTCCGTCTCCTCCTCAGACGGCTCATTCTGGTCTGGCTCAGTACGGGCCGGCTCCTCGCCGCCCGGCAAGGGCATGCCGCCGCCCATCTGGACAGGCGTCGCCGCACCAAGATTGGTACCCGGCGCCATGGCCGCAATATGACTGGCATAGAGAATGTAGGTGCCGGCGCTGGCCGCGCGCGCGCCACTGGGCGAAACGTAACTCGCCACCGGCACGGGCGAAGCCAGGATCGCTTTGATGATGCGGCGCATGCTGGCATCCAAACCGCCAGGCGTGTCCATCTCAAGCACGATCAGGCTGGCGCCGTCCGCTGCCGCATCGCGCATTTCAGCCAAAAGATAATCAGCGAGCGGCGGCCCGATCGGCCCGTCGATTTCAAGCACCGTGACTTGCCGGGAGGTATCCTGCGCCTTGGTGACGGAAGGCTGAACAAGCGGACCGAGCACCAACATCAACAGTCCTGAGACGATAAGAGCTATCGCCCATTTTGAAGATCGGAAACTGTCTGTTCGGCTCTGGGTGACCACAATAGAGTCAGTCTATCACCGCTAGGCCCCTTTGCACATTGAGAAATTGACCAAGCGCGGCGATCGGAGTTTGGCAAAAGCCCGATGCAAAGACGGGTATATTGCCTTCACCCGGCTTTGCTTAGCAATGCCCTGGCCGAGTCCACAAAGGACGTGACAAAGGCATCGAGCGCCGCCCAGTCCGTGAACTCATAATCTTGGCTTGCGTCGGTCGGCCCCCCGCCCTTTTTGACAATGAACTTCATGATTTGGCGTTTGAAAAAGTCATACTGGGTGTAAACCAGCGCCCCCGCCACATGTTCTGTTCGGGTCGGCGCCCAACCAGTTTGATCGAGCAGCATATCAACGCACTTCTGGGCATCTTCTTTCCCTTCATCGAAGACGGCGGACAGACTGACCGAGAGAAAGGCGGTCGGGCGGTTCATTAGGGCTTCCAAATTATCTTCGATGAATTGGACGATGGAGGCTTGATAGCGGTTCTGATGGAGTGACGCCGCCACAATGACGGCATCATAAGGCTCCACATGGAGGGCGATCGGAAACGATGTGCTGTCATGAAGCACGGCCACATGGCCTTTGGCTTCAATGTACTTTTCGATATGCATGCATATTTTCCGGGTATGGCCTTCAGTGGTGCCATAGACGACAAGAATTTTCACGAGCTACACCTCACTTCAAAGTAGAATGAACAAATATTTTGGCGCAGAGGCCCGCCTGCCGCCTTGATAAAGGTCAATGCGCGACAAGCTGTCCGCGCCGATAACGTCCCCAAAGCGCTTGGACCCATGCCATAGCTGCAAATTGCAAATGGCTGCCGCAGGCGCTAAAACTGAGATCGTTGCTATCCATAGAAAAGGCACGCACATGTCCCGTCGAATTCGCTCCGTCAAAGCCGCCGCATTTGTGATCACGTGCCTTGGCGCGACCCCCTTTTTGCTTTCCTCAGGAACGGCCCAAGAGGAGCTCGATATGACACCGCCGAGCTTTTCGATCCTCTATCCCAATATCGACCCCCTTCGCGGCAAACAGATGTTTGTCGAAAAGAACTGCGTCCTGTGTCATTCGGTCAATGGTGTGGGCGGCGACATTGCGCCGGCCCTCGACGCCCAGGACAATCGGCGTGAAGTGGATCTTTTAGATTTTGCCGCCCGCATGTGGCAGGGCTCTTACGCAATGGTTGAACTCCAGGCGGCCGAACTTGATTATCGGATTGAATTGGAAGGATTTGAGATCGGCGACATCGCCGCCTTTGCCTATGACCTTGAAACCCAGAAGTCATTTACACAAGAGGACGTCCCGCCGGAAGTCCAGCAATGGATCTTGGATCTCGCCGCGAATGCGGATGACGGGCTATTTGATTAAGCTCACGGTTCCAGAGCCTTTCCGAAATCCGTAGCCGCTGTAGTGCTTTAGGATTGAATTTCGACTTACGCTACATTTGGTCGCCAAATAATGTTAAACTTCTTCTCTTAAACAAAGGGAGGTTGTTCCATGCGTACACTTCTTTTCGTTTCTCTCACACTCATCGTTTTTGCCTTCAATGCCCCCGCCGCCCATGCAGGGGAAGGATGGTGCGGCGGCACAAGCACCAGCACGTGCTGCGAAAACTTGGGCAATAAAGGAAGCTGCTCATGCGTTTGCATCCCGGGCAATTGCTATTGCGGCCCCAGGCTTTCCGCAGGAGGTGGCTCGTCAAGTGCCGGGATGTCATTGCCGGTGACCGTGGTTGATGTCGAGAACGGCCGCGAAACACGGAAAATGACACGCAGGTTGTCCGTACCTACCCAGCCGACTCGTATGCGGGCGCGTTAGAACTTGGGCAAAATGACAAGTAGCGTTCATTGACGTTATCAAACTTGATGTGCCGGCGCTCCTATTCTGCAGGGACGTCGAGAAGTCGATTCAGGGCGTGTTTTCGTATGACGCCCTGTTAAGAGCCTGCGCCAAATCCAATACTTGAACTTTCTTGATCTGCATCAAGAAGACGGGTCACGCATTCCTATCTGATAGGTCGTGAATGAATAACCCAAATGAGGTCTTCCGTATGATTACCAAAGTAGCCGGCGATATTCTCTTAAGTGACGCCCAAGTAATTGCTCATGGCGTCGCACCCCACGACCATTTCAATCAGGGGCTCGCCCTTTCCTTGCGCGAGCGCTTTCCGGCCATGGCAAAAGATTTCCGTCACTATTGCCATCAACAAAATCCCAAACCCGGAAACGCCTGGCTCTGGGCCGGCCCGGAACGGGTGATCGTCAATCTCATGACCCAGGAACCGGCACCGGATAACAAAGCGCATCCGGGAAAAGCCAGCGAGAAGAATGTTAGCCACGCCCTGAAGGAATTGCACAAGATTGCCGAGAAAGAGAATCTGAAATCCATTGCCCTACCGAAATTGGCGACGGGCGTGGGTGGCCTTGAGTGGTCCGATGTGGAGCCACTGATCGAACAGCATTTAGGCGGCCTCAAAATCCCGGTCGTGATTTATGAGACCTTTGAGAAGGGCAAAAAGGCAGCGGAGAAACTCTAAGGCCAGCCGACACGGTCAAATACTTTTACCGCTTCCGTTTGATTCTCGCCCAGCGCAGAAGCATTGACAGTGTCCTCTGTGAAACCCCCCATTGCCTCTACAACAGATGCGGCGTCAATACCGGCGACGGCAGGGTATTCATTGTTGCCGTTGGCAAAGTACTTCTGAGCCTGCTCCTCTGTTAGATATTCCAAGAAGCGAATGGCATTCTCTCTGTTCGGTGCATGCTTCAACACACCGGCACCACTAATATTGACATGGGTACCTCGGCCATCTTGGTCGGGAAAAATAATGCCGACCGCCTCAAATACGGCGCGCGCTTCCGGGTTCTCCGATGCCGCAAGACGCGCCAAATAATAGGAGTTGACCACCGCGATGCCACATTCACCGCTGGCAACAGCATTGATTTGGCCGGTATCGTTGCCTTGCGGTTTGCGCGCAAAGTTTGCCATGACACCTTTGGCCCACTCTTCAGCTTTCTCAACACCGTCATTGGCGATCTTCGATGCCATCAAGGAGATGTTGTAGATATTTGACGAAGATCGAATACAAACCCGGCCCTTGTGTGCCGAATTGGCTAAGTCATCATAGCTCGCTAACGAACCGGAGAAGCCCTGCTCTTTATTATAAATGATTACGCGCGCGCGCTTTGACAGGCCAAACCAAAGGCCGTCCGGGTGACGCAGATAATCAGGCAGCCGCTCGTTGAGTTTCGGCGAGTCGATCGCGGACAGAATGCCCGCTTGTTCCGCCCGCCAAAGCCGGCCGGCATCGACCGTAATGAGGAGATCGGCTGGGCTGAATTCTCCTTCACTGCGGATGCGCTCAATCAGGGCGTCTGCACTGGCTTCAATACGATTGACCTTAATGCCAGTTGCGGCAGTGAAATCTTCATAAAGAGAAAGGTCCGTATCATAGTGACGGGACGAATAGAGATTGACCTCCCCACCATCCTCAGCCAATGCGGGCGAAACGATCGGCCCGACCGCCAAGCCCAAAAACAACACAAAGCAAACTCTAAGCAATTGATTTAAATACATTTTCGAAACTTTCTGGTGGACTGGACACAGCCCAATACAGATGGTCCAAGGGCATAATTGATAATGATTATCATTAGTAATTAGATAACGCAACGGACTATTCAGTCCATGGCAAACCCGGAAATCGCTCTTGGCTTGGGGGCGATATTGATCTTGTCTCCCGGCTTAATGGACGCCGTAGCAGGCACGTGCAGATAAAGCTTATCGCCTGCAGGAGACATGACAACAGCACGAGCAACACCGCCTATGCTGCGAACATCTGTCACCAGATTATCGCCTGCGACATCGACGTCCAACGCGTCGGGCCGAATGAGCAGATTGAGGCGATCCGTCGTCGGAGCATCTTGCTTAAGACAGTTAAGCGGCCAGACGCCAAAGCGGGTTTGGATCATGCCGTCTGAGTTACTTGCTTCAATCACAACCCCGCCACCAATTAACAAACCGACTTGGGTTGAAACCGGATGGTCATAAAGATCCTTCGGCGCACCGAACTGAATAATCTGGCCTTTGTCCATGACAGCAATCTTATCCGCCACTTCCATGGCTTCGTCCGGGTCATGGGTCACAAGAATAGCAACGGCACCTCTTTGCTTGAGAACTTCACGTGTTTCTTCGCGCAAAGCACGACGCAAAACAATATCGACACTGGCGAACGGTTCATCCAACAATAGCACGTCCGGTTCAGGGGCGAGAGCCCGAACAAGCGCCACCCGTTGCTGCTGACCGCCCGACAGTGTGTGAGGGTACCGGTCAGCAAAACCGGTCAACCCCACTTGATCGAGCAGTCCGCTGATCAAGTCAGACTGACCGGCAGTGTGGTTGATGCCAAAGGCGATGTTTTCACGCACGGTCAGGTGCGGAAAAAGAGCCCCTTCTTGAAAGACAAGACCAATAGGACGACGTTCGGGCGGTGGGTTCTGGGTGGTATTGGCCAACACATTCCCGTTCAACAAAATCTGCCCCGACTGCATCGGCAGCAGACCTGCGGCGAGCTTGAGCAAAGTGGTTTTGCCACAGCCCGACGGACCCAAGAGGCAGGTCACTTCTCCTGCGACCGCCTCCAGAGAAACACCGGTCAAGGCGGCTGCACCCCCATAACTGTAGAGAATGTTGTCGAATTTGAGAGTCACGAATGGGCTCGCTCGTTTATTTGCAACTCACTCTTAGTATGATATGGCGGGCAAGTGCAATTGAAGTCATCGATAAATTGATCAAATCACTTTCGTCATATGCGTGGACCGGGTCCACTCTTCTCATCGCGCTTTTGGCCGCCATCCCGCTCTTTGCAGTGCTTTGGGCTCTCACCGCCGGTGATGCAAGCGAGGCAACGCACCTTTGGGCGACTATTCTTCCGGACTATGCCTTAAACACACTGGTGTTGATGTTTCTGGTCGGTTTTTTGTCCGCGTGCATTGGTGTCAGCACCGCGTGGCTTGTGACCACCACAAACTTTCCGGCAAAAAACACCTTATCATGGCTACTCGTTTTACCACTCGCCGCGCCGGCCTATATTGTCGCTTATCTGTATACAGATCTTTTAGCCTATGCCGGTCCCATTCAATCGTGGTTGCGTGACCTTTATGGCTGGGGGCCAGGCGACTATTGGTTTCCCAAAATCAGAAACATACCCGGCGCCGCGCTCATGTTGAGCCTGGTCTTGTATCCTTACGTCTATCTACTCGCACGTGCAGCTTTTGCTGCCCAAAGCTGGTCGCAATTTCAAGCGGCGCGAACTCTCGGGCTCACACCCGCAAGAGCTTTCTTTCGAGTTGTGCTTCCGGGTGCCAGACCGGCGATTGCCGGCGGTTTAGCGCTGGTCTTGATGGAAACACTCGCGGATTTTGGGGTCGCCGACTATTTCGCCATTCCGACATTTAGTACAGGTGTTTTTCGAACCTGGCTTGCCATGGGCGACAAATTGTTGGCCATGAAGCTGGCCGGAATTATGCTCATCTTGGTTTTTTTGCTCGTGGGAATGGAAGTGCTGAGCCGGCGGGGCCAAAGGGTCAGTGAGAGTGTCGCCGGTTTTACACCCCCCGCCCTCCAACTCACGCCGGGGCAGAGTTTTCTAGCGATCATCGTGTGTGCTGTGCCGATTCTGCTTGGCTTTGTTTTGCCCGCGATCGTGTTGCTTCAATATGCGGTCGCGCAAGGTGACAATCAGTCTTGGACGACGTTGTGGGGCTATGCGCAGAACAGCCTGAAGGTTGCGGGTGTCACCGCTGTGATCGCGACCTTGTTGGCCCTGTTTCTGGCCTATGTTGAGCGGGCAACACCCAATCAAATGACCCGGGCCAGCATTCGCGTCGCGACCTTGGGCTACGCCTTGCCGGGAACCTTGCTGGCCGTGGGCCTCTTGGCGCCACTAGGGGCCTTTGATCAGGTACTGACGCGGATGTCCCGGGAAACTTTCGGACTTGATCACGGACTCTTGCTAACCGGCTCCATCGCGCTGTTGGTTTATGCCCTGGTTATCCGCTTCCTGACCGTTTCTTTCAACAGCGTCAGCGGCGGCATGAGCAAAATCTCTTTGTCTATGGATGCCGCCGCAAGGTCGTTGGGCTCAACGCAATTCGGCGTCATGCGCAAAATACATGTGCCGTTGTTGCGGCCCAGTCTGGCGGCCGGGGCCACACTTGTTTTTATCGACGTCATCAGAGAACTGCCCGCGACTCTCATTCTTCGGCCATTCAATTTTGAGACCCTCGCCACACGGGTCTATCGCCTGGCGAGCGATGAACGGCTGGCAGAAGCATCGACCGCCGCCTTGCTCATTATGATGATTGGTGTCGTGCCCGTCTTAGCTTTGAACCGCCTGCGTCGGTAACAAGAAGCCAACGGCGCAGCCCCCCTTTCCGCTCTTCTCAGATCGGTAGAGTGAACCCCTCAGCCTTGGCCTTTGAAAGCCCAGCAAGTCACCCATATGACAATTGATCGACACGGAAGCACAGTCTAAGATCAGCCAAAAGAAGTGATAATCATTCGAGTAAGAAACGACTTATGCTTGATCAATCGGCTGACGCTGCAAAGCGGCTAAGGAATTGGGTGCAAAAAATTGACATTGCGAAAGCCCTTTTCATTTTCGTTTCAAGCCTAGTTGGATCAGGCTTGATTTTTGGTTATGGCCTATATGCCGGCGGCCAGAAGGATGGCGTTTATCGCTTCTTTGCCGGCCTCGTGTCGAATATTTCGGAAGCGGTGACCGCAACCACCGAAGATGCGGGCAATATTACCGGCATCAAGCCAACCAATTTTCTCCAACCTGCCCGATTTGATGGCGAGGGCGTCACGATCAACAATGCGCCGGATCAAGACAGCCTAATCCTTATCTCAAGTTTTTACGACGGAAAGAACGAGATTCGTTTAATTGAACGCGATGGCTCAATCGTCAATCGCTGGCCCTTGGAATATTCCAAGATTTTTCCCAGGGAAAGCCGCGACGATCGGCCGAATGCAGATTTGTACGTCGATACGCATGGCGCCTTGCTAGAGCCCGATGGCTCGATTGCCTTTAACTTTGAATATCGGGCCGCCGTCAAACTGGACTGGTGCGGCAATGTGCAATGGCGCGTGAGGCGCGCTCATCACTCTATCGAAAAAGCCGAAGGTGGCGGCTATTGGGTCCCGGGTAATCGTCGCACGAAGGCCGGCGATCCTGTTACATTGCGGCCCTTTCAGCCACCATATAGCAGTCATACGATCATGCGTTTGTCCGAAGACGGCGAAGTCCTGCAGGAAATCTCGGTTCCTAAACTGTTGCAAGACAACGGGCTTGAGCCCATTTTAACCGCATCTGGCGAGATGTTTGTTCATGGCAAGAAATGGGACCAACAGATCGTTCATATGAACAAAATCGAAGAACTGAGCAGTGAACTGGCGGACGATTTCCCCAGCTTTCAGGCGGGCGACCTTGCTTTATCTTTGCGCAAACTGAATTTGGTCGTTGTCTTAGACCCAGTTACCGAAAAAGTTAAATGGCACAGCGTCGGCCCGTGGGTGCGCCAGCACGACGTTGAATTTAGACGCGGTGGCACATTGATGGTATTTAATAATAATGGTTACCGTACAGACTACTTGCCCGGAGCTGGGAGATCTCACCCGTCCATTGTGCGCAAAACAAATATTCTTGAAATCGACCCCATAACACGAGAGCACAATATTGTTTTTGGCGACAAACCAGGACAAGAAATGATGTCGGTCATCCGCGGAAAGGTTGAACCGACACAGTCTAATGGCATCATAATTACCGAATTTGAGGCAGGCCGGATCATCGAAGCCGATGCGGCAGGCAATATTATTTGGGAATACATTAATCGTTATAGCGATACGGATGTTGTTGAAATCACCGAAGCGCGCGTATATCCAGCAGACTATCTTGATTTGGCCAATCGCGCTTGTGAGACGAACAACCCTTAGTTTGCGAGAGCATAAAGACAAGGCAAAGAGATAGACGATTTTGGCTGAGAAAATAGCTAAGTTAGAATCAGAGTATCTGGCGAGCCTCAAAGGCTAGCCGGCGCAGCCAAATGATCTCCAACCGAACTGATTGATACCTTTTAGCACTCGAAGCGATTGTCGAGATAATGCTTTAAACCGCGCTCTGGTGTCGGTTCAAAATACTCATTTGTCCGTTGCAGGCCCATAATACGATCAAGACGGAATACGCGATAGTCATCGCGCATCTCGCACCATGAGATGAGCGTCCAAACCTTCCCCCAATAGACAAGTCCCAGGGGCCAAATGATGCGGCTGGTTTGCTCATCTTGCTCCAATTTGCTGTAGTCAATTTTGACTTTCTCTCTCTCCCTAATCGCCACGCGCAGGGCCGGACTGTTGTTCAACAATTCGGCTCTTTCATATTCGGGAACAAGTAAGATTTCTTCTGAAATATCTCGAAGATAGTGCATTTGATCTGGAAGGACCGCTCGAATTTTTGACAAAGCGTTATCAGCAGCTTCACCCAAGGCAGGATCTCCCCAACCTCTCACCATTCGCACACCCAAGATGAGCGCTTCAAGTTCCTCTTGATCAAACATCAACGGCGCGAGCGTGCTCCCTTTCTGCAACAAAAAGCCCACACCAGCTTCGCCGCTAATGGGAGCGCCCGTCGCGACCAACGCTTCGATGTCGCGATAAACAGTCCGCTCACTAATGCCAAGCTGCTCGGCAATTGCCGACGCGGTAATGGCACGCCGGCAGCCTTGCAATAGGGTGAGCAGTTTGAATAACCGTATGCTCTTTGTCATCGTCTCTACTAATTGTCTCTAAATCCCCAATACGACGGACAAATTGCGCAATGAGACTTTCTTACTGCTGCCCTTCCATCGGGGAAATGGATTCATCCCAATACATCGCCTCAATCTTATGACCATCGAGGTCGCGCACAAAGCAGGCATAATAAGCTTCCGAATATTGAGGTCTCGTGCCGGGTTCACCGTCGTCTTTCGCACCGGCATCAATCGCCGCTTGATAAAAGGCATCAACCGCTGCTCGATTCTCCGCGAGAAAGGCAACATGGTACCCGTTCCCGACAGAAGGGGCACCCCCGTCGTATGGCGCCTGGACCCAGAATTCAGGAAACTGCCGACCGTAAGCGGTGGCTTGAAATTCAGGCTCATGGAAGAGACGCGGAATACCTAACGTTGACATCACCTTGTCATAGAAAGCAACGGCGGCTTCGTAATTGGCTGTACCCACGGAGACGTGGGATAGGATGCTGGAGTTTTGTTCTGTCATGGCATTCTTCTTTATTTGGTGATCGATTCAATAGGAACCCAATATATGAACTGAGCGTGTCAGAAATTGTCAGGAGAGTTTCTGCGCAACGGAAAGATTTTCGGACACCAGATGGGTATTTTCTGAACTTTGCTGACAGGTTCTGACAACTTCAAAAGATACAACGCCTTCTCAGCTCACCTGACGACAATATTTATTGTCACGAAAGAAATCAAATTCCCGAGCTTAACGAGAAGGGTGGACATCACAAAATGAGAATGCATTACTTTGTCATCGGGACAAACAATTTGGCATCGGCCACGAGATTCTATGATTCACTTTTCGAGCAAACAGAGTTTCGTCAGACCGCCTCAACTGACAGAATGACTTACTGGCAGGGCAAGGACAAAGATTCCGCCTTCGCGGTAGCCAGTCCTTTTGACAAACAGCCCGCAACGAATGGGAATGGGACGATGATTGGCTTTGACGTCGGTTCGGAAAGCGAAGTTGAGAGACTCTACAAAGAGGCTATTGAGCTGGGCGGACGCTGCGAGGGTAAACCCAATCAACGAGGGCCCTTTTTCTCAGCCTATGTGAGAGATTTAGACAAGAACAAGATCTGTTTTTCGGCCCTGATGACTTAGCCCGCTGCTAAGGAATGAACGGGTTTTGTCAGCTCATCATTGTTATGACTTATAACAGCAATTGCTGTGGCGAAGCCGGCGCGAGTTCGGGGGCCGCTATAATTCAACTGCCGGGAAGATGGTGGAGCGAATTCGAACGCAGTAGCACAAGCCTACTCAATCTAGCCGCTGGCGCCGTTTGAAGTGCGGCGCAAAATAAAATGTAACTCTAGCCCGCTCCGCCGCCGTCAGAGTACATTCCTCCACCATCTCCACCGCCAAAACCGCCGTCTCCACCACCATCGGGCAGCGCAGCAGATAGATCTATCGCTCCAGACTCGTTGACGAAACCAGCTGATTCTGCAAATCCATTCGATTGGGCATGCTGCGCCAGATCGGCCAGTGTCTGCCCCGTGGCGCCATCGAGAAGATCAAGCATCTGGACGACGGACAAAGACGTCCCTATCAACGAAGCGGTGGCGAGCATCGATGTGGCGGACTGCTGATTTGCCGGCGCGGTTTGTGCCGCCGCCGATCCGTCATAACCGCCCGCACCGAGCGACCCATCCGCGGCATCACCGTCATGAACGTCGTTCCCATCTTGTGGCATGGGATAGACTTTATGAACTTGTGCCTCCTCCCAATCCGCGCGCACTTTGGGTGGCGCGAAGGCAGGTCTCTCATGTGCCGCAAACTCGACTCCCAAAAAACCCCAATCGTCGAGCTTGGCGTCTTCATTGAGTCGGAATATACAGCCATTGGCAACGTAGCCCGGAAAATCCCAATCTGCAAAACTCGGCAGGTCAAGCAAATCGTTCCAACTCCTTCGCGCTTGGCCATCGGTACCAATCCAACTGGGTGGCATAATGAAGATCGTTTTGCTGAGCCAAGCCTTCTCCTTCAACATCTCGAGCTCGCGTTGAACGCCCTTGGTCGGTGCAGGAATCATGATGATGGTCTGCGCTGCCTCTGCAAATTCAGCAACTTTATCCTCCCAACCCGAACCGGATGACTCAACACGAATCGCACCTGCACCTTGAGGATTATTGCCGATTGAAATGAAATCTGAATTGCCACGCATTAAATGGGCGATGAGATCTTCGAAAGGCTCGTTATAGCTATTTGTTTCTTGATCGATGCCGAAGGACCTCAAGAACAATGAAATTGGTCTGCCAGAGTCAAGATAGGCGGGATTGGAACCACCGGAACCCTCTGAACGCACTTGTGCCAATTGATTTGCTATATTTAGGTTTCGCTGCGACAGAATGCGTTCAATGTATGCCGCCAGTTCATTCATTGCTCTCTCAGCGACACGGCTGTGAATATCCTTTGATCGTTGAATGAAGCCCTTAAACAGCTCAGAACTTATGAGTGACAGCACACCGACGACACATATTGCAAGCGCCGGGCCACCAATCAATGCTGCAATGACGAGCGGTATTAAGATCAAAAAACTAAAAAGCCCCATGTCAACATCGGGCATGAGGAAGCCAACAACCTTGAACGATAGGTTCCAGGATACGACCAATAAGGCGACAGCGGCAATGCCGATAACGGTACGGAACAGAAACTCATTGAGCAATGGAATCTTCATCATAACAGCGGCGACATGCACGGGAAAAAAGAGAAGCGTACCGGCGGTACCCAACATGGATGCGGGCAGTAATCGCAATCTGTGCCAAAAAACGGTGCCCCCAATCGGCCAGCGAAATTTCCTGATTTCCTGCGTTATAAGGTCCGCGCGGAAATCATGCGTTGCTTGACGCATAAACCGCGAAAATCCCGTAATCTCCATAGGGCCATCAGGCGCGTCTTGCGCCCCAGCCGCGCCACGCTTCCGGCCACGACTGTTATCGTAAAATCCGGCCGCAAACTTAGAGAAGGACGGAATCTGATGTCGGACATGCCGATAGGGAAATATGGCAAGTCCGATAACAAGCAACAATAACCAGCCCAACCAACCTGAGTAAACAGCAATAAAGGCGTATAATCCCATACCGATGAATATGGAAAGCGCAGCAAAAAGGACTTTTGAAAGAGCCGGTCTCGGCGTGAAGGGAAATTGGATATTGAGTCGCCTCAAGGCATATGCATACCCGAAGAAGGGGTCCGAAAAAATCTCCGGATCAGCCTGACCCTCTTGTCTGCCCGCCTTGGCCGTTTTTCCCTGCATCAGAGCATCGGAAAATTCGGGATTTAGTTCCTCTCTCGTTTTGTCCGGCAGTGCGGCAAAGTAGTCATATGGTACCCGGCCGAAAGAATCTGGACTGCCCGTCTCTGCCTCGACATTCATCAAAGCTCTAACTGCAAAAATGGCACCTGCCATACAGGCCCGGCTCAATGGCGACCGATTGTAAGCGTCGGCAATATCGATTTGAGCGCCGGCGGATATCAAAGTGGCAATCATGTCTGGACGATTGCGCGCCGCTGCAATGTGCAAAGGCGCATCGCCGTTAAGGTCGGTCGTATTTGGATCGGCGCCGGCCTCAATGAGTTCCTTTACGAGATCCAGGCGTCCGGCGAACACTGCCAATATGAGCCCCGTACGTCCTTCCGAGATTGGAAACCCCAAGATTTGCGGTCTCTCCAAAGCGGCTGTCTTCAACTCCGAAACCAGTTTTTCAATGGGAATGTTGCCATAGATTGTCAATTCGGGAAGCGTAGGTGCGTCGCCGTCGCTTTCCGACTCCGGCGTGCTGATCTGTTCGACGGCGTACCCTGTTAGAATCTTACGATAGAGGTATTGCCCGGGCATGTGTGTCTGCGCTCTTTCTATTGGCAAAGTACTCAAACTGTTCAAATCTAACGCTTGAAACTGTCCCTACTGTTAACTCGATTCACGGCCATGAGAAAAGGTGGATCCGACAGCAACGAAACTCGGTGTCGTCAATCACCATTCACCCCCAGTCGAAAGCAATTTTTTGATATCTTTTTTGAAGTTACAAAAAGTATGAACTTCTAGATTCGACAAGTTTTCTTTTTGCTCGCTCACCTCATCAGGAAAAGCATAGATAACTTTCTCTCGATAAAAATACTCATTCAATTGTCGCAGGAAATCTTCACTGCGGCTTTTCCACCGGTCTAATGCGCCCTGTTTAAGTCCGAGCCGATCAGCATGTTTTGTCACATAATTCTCAAGAGCGGATCTGTTATCCGTACCATAGGCAATGCCATTATCTAGAATCTTCAGCAATTCTTCGTCTTGGCCATCATACAGAACAAATGCCCGATTTGCTGATAGGGCATTCATGTATTCCTTAGCCACCCAAAGAGATCCGAGCGAAAAGCCACTTATATAGACAGCAAAATATGGGGTCTTTGCGATTGCATCCCGAACGGCCCCGGCAATCTCATCACCCGGCATTATGTTCTGCTCAAAATACCAACATCTCACACCAATAGCCCTCAAGCATTGGTCAATCGCAAATATCTTGGCGGCATCTCTACTATTGTGAGAAAGGAAAAGATGAGAATGATCATCTATTTCCGGCTCTTGGTCGGCCATTTCATCTATCTCACCGGCATCTAATCTCAAACTCGGTTGATCAATACGTTCACCAACAATATCAATATGTCCCCATAAAACATTGAGACTTTTCTTACTGGGATAGATCGAATATCTTATTTTCCGGTCGGCATCCCCACTATGCCGCTCTAATGCATTTTGAATGTCTTGTGCTGAATATGCTTGGTGGAATTCCACCTCAAACCTTTTTGCCATTGATTCAGCAGTCATCCATGGCCGATCTTGGTTAAGCTGTTCCAAGGTCTCAATGGCAAGTTGAACAATCTCGTCGTGATGAGGGTTCTCCGCCATATTTATTCGTCAGCTTTTTCTATCGTAAAGCCAAGCGCGAGAATCACGCGAAGCGTTTCCAGGCTCGTGATACGATCATAATCTCTGTCAGACTCTGAAAGCTCTTCATAGGGGACGAGATTTGGATGACTTTTGGTTCGATCGTCTCTCACCTCGCCATATTGCCAACCGTCTTCTATTCTCTGCAAAGCCCAGTTTTCATGGGTATTCCTTGCAAGTAATTCTGTCAGCTCAGCAAGCCCCTTCGGAAGTTGGACTGCTGATGTATCTATTGGTTTTGGCTGGTATGTCACAATTAATCGATCCGTCTTATGTAAAAAGGCAATCGTAATTCCATTCACCAGATCCGGCAATTATTGACTTGAGTCAGCTTAGGTTGATGACAGATAGATCTTGGACATCCAAAAACTCGCTGTTGCCTTCCGCATTTGGCAGTCAAGCTAAGTCCCCCAAACAAGATTCCCTTGTGACAAGGTACGGCTTGCGGCATTGCGTATGGACTTAATCCATATTCCCTCATTCGCTTCATAGGTACCCATCATGCCATTGAGCCGTTCCATTTGACTCGAACCACTATGGTGTAACGCGATCACATCCAGGGTTTCATTCATCGCCGGACTCCCGGAACTTCCCGGCTCTGTGGGCGTGTAATAGTGAACCTTTTTCGGTTCAGCCTCTTCGGTCTGCGGGTCCACGGGCTTTTGATAGTCCAACAGCTCATTGTTCTGCATCGCGAAGGACAATCCGCGTCCACCAGGATGGCCAATGATATAAACGCGCTGCGGATTCGTCGTGCTCAAAACCGGCAACCTGTCTGTCAATGACATGGGAGAGAATCTGTCTGGTGCCAGCGCCGGCTGCAATCGCAAAAGTGTTGCATCATGTGCATTGCCGAGCGAGGACCAAATAATCGATTCAACCTCATACTTTTGTGGCGCGCCTCCTTCTGCAATATCCAATTCGAAAGACACTTCGGCTTGCTCAGGTAGGATGGGTGAAGGGTCGCCATAAAGTTCAGGATTATCGGAAACAACATGGTTGTTCGTCAAAACCAACAACTCATTTCCAAGCTGTTCATAGAAGTCACCCCCTCGTACGACAAAACAGGTTCCGACGGACTGCCCGAGTTTCTTCGACACCAATCCGACTGATCGTCCTTTTTTCATGAAGGTTTTATGCCATTCATAGGTTTGCGCACCTCTTGGACCAAATACACGTTCGAAAGCCGGCTTAGAAACATTCAACGATTGCGACACCTGTTGTGCGGTCAGCGAAAAATCGCCGCCTGCCATTTCAAGCAATCTCGCTTGAAGAGCCGCCAATACGGCACCTTCGTGATCATTGTTTCTATCCAGCTCCCAAACCTCTTCGAATTGCCTTAATGTCCCCTTCAGCGAGAAGGCACTGACATCATCTGCGTGGAGGTATTTCTGGACAGCCAGATCGGTCGAGCTCTGATCGCCCAAGGCGATACCGGCTTCGGCCATTGAGGCCCAATCCCACGCTTGTCTTTGCGCTTCTGGAATTTGCTCGATTGTCTCAACTATTTGTTGGGCGGTCACTTTGGGATCAGGAAAACCTCGAATAGGAATTCCTTCTTTTTTGGCGCGCATCTGCAGCGCCACAAGATTGACACCGTGCCAGGTGGCATTGGACGGCTGTTCTTTGTATACCTTGCCGTAATTTCGGATGGATTCCCTGATCGCTTTCTTTGCGGTATCGGTACTCTTATCTGCACTCTTTATAAAAATGTCTTTGGATGCACGCGCAAGGAGCCCTGTCGCTTCGGCAATTTCAAGTTGGTCGGCACTCTTTTTGACATGTTCTCTGAGAAATCCAACCGCTGCGGTTGCCCCACCGGTATCAACAAGACTTTGACCCATGTATTGACGAATTTTGAAATCGTCTCGACCGCTGCTGATCAATACATCGGCAAAATCCTTCATCGGCTCAAAGTGCCGGTTGGCCCGCATCTCTTCTAGAACCGGAGCCGCATTCACTGTCACAACATCCGCCGGATGATCGTGCAAATGCCGTATCAGATCTTCATTTGCCGCTTCAACAGGCTCAAGTTCGACACCCTTTGCGGCTTCGATCAATCGATCCGTTAGTTCTTGAAGCTCTGACATCCCAAGACTCTCATTATCGGCTTCACTGCTAAAACAGCACTATCTGCCTAGAGCGAGAGCATCTGCCGCAATTCTGTCTTGAGAGCATCTCCAGACAAATATTTTGTGATTGAATGTGTCCACGGGCCGTCATTTTCTTGTTTGAGGTCGACGATCACTTCGTTACCGGCTTTTTTATAATCATTAGAGATTTTCGCGTCCAAGCGGGATACGACATCAATCGGGTCGTAAATATTGATCCAAGAACCGCTGAGTTTCTCGCTCGGAAAGCCATTCTCGTTGGACCATTCCGGTTTAAACTTATCTTGGATTTCATCAATGCCAAGAGGGCTGCCAATCGTCACCAAACCCGCAATCTCCGGACAGTCAGGTACCCTTTTCAAGCAATCATAGGCAACAACTGTTCCCAAACTATGGCTGACCACGATTATGGGTCCTCCACCCGCTTCCGCAGCCTGCAAACCACTCACGAATCGGCGACGCACTTCGTCCTGAACTTTATAGGTGGTACCCTCACGCGGAGAATGCTCTGCATTGAAGAGATAGTGATGAACATCTCTCAGCAATGCCTTCATAATTCTGCGCTTGATAAACCATGGCAATGGGATTCTTTCAAAACTGCCGTCGGCTTCATTGATAGGCGGAGAGTAATTATCATCGCCATTTGGCGGACCGAGTTCGATATCATACTTGTCTGCCAAACTTTGAAGCCATTTAGCTTCTTCTTCAGTAACCGACTCATTCCATTGCAATTCGATACTTGCATCTGGAGGCGTTTTACTGACCGACTCATAATTGGCAGAGTCTTCAGGATGCTCGTACAAGACATCGGCCCAATAGACCATGCTTGTCTCGATCCCCTCGGCACCAAGGTCGATATTGAGCTCACTATTCGTGCCGTGCTTTAACGATTCGCGCCAAATTCTATGTAAATCATTTGCGTTGGGCTTGTTTGCCATTCCATGAATAAGAACCACATGCGTCATGTCACTTACCCCTTTGTCTGCATTAATTTCAGCTATTTTTAGTCAATCATTTGATTGAAAAATCAAAAGCACTTTCTATTTTTTGAAATGTACAAAAAGAAGAGAACGTTGAGACAAGAAGCCGAGGCACCGCCTATTTTATTTCCTTGCCTCACAAACCGGTCGGCGTGAATGGGCAGAAATATGTTAACGTTAGACCTATTCTGAGTTCCTGTGGCCCTATTGTACATCACCCAAATGGGTGAAAAATACGAACCATTGCTGCCCTAAAAGCGAATGTCGAGCATAATAAGATTATCAATATAGTGTATTTATCTTGCAGTGGACAGGAATGCCCATTTGCCCGGCCAGCACTTTCGTTGGGAGTCGCTGATTATTCATCAGTAGGCGTATCGCTTTGTCTGTAGGGCCATTTGTTCATTGCATAGCACCACTCGGGCACCTCCGGCGACAAATAGAATTGTTGCCGCTGCTCCCGCGTTAAACAACGAGGTACACTTTCTTTAGCCTCGTCGACGAGCGCTTGAGTGGTAGGAAAAATTCGCCACAGCCGCGCGGTGCCGTCATCTGAAGCCGTCAAAAGGCGGTTTCCATCTGGCGAGAACACCGCCCACAGCACTCTGCTTTCATGGGCGAAGAGCCCGGCGAGGGGGGCTCCGGTTTGCCCCTCCCACAGACGCGCAGTGCCGCTATCAGACACCGTGACAACCCACCTGCCATCTGGAGAGAACACCGCGCGGTCCCATCCCGGACGGCCTTCAAACACGGCGATTTCTTCACCAGTATGTCCCTCCCACAAACGCGCGGTGCCGTCATCATACGCCGTGACAACCCGCGTGCCGTCGGGCGAGAAGATCGCGCGGTACACTTTGCTCTTATTGCCTTCAAGCACGGCGATTTCCTTACCGGTGTACCCATTCCATAGACGCGCCGCGCCCTCGTCAGAGACCGTGACAATCCGCGTGCTGTCGGGAGAAAAGACTGCACTGTCCACCAAGTCGTGATGGCCTTCCAACTCGACGAACTCCGAACCTGTCTCCGCATCCCAAAGGCGCACGGGGTCATCTAGAGACACCGTGAAAATCCTCGTGCTGTCGGGCGAGAAGACCGCACTGCTCACCCGACCTTCATGGCCTTCAAGCGCAGTGATCTCCTCGCCTGTTTGCCCATTCCATAGACGCGGCGCGCGCTCGTCAGACGATGTGGTGACTATGCGCTGGCTATCCGGCGAGAAGGCCGCGCTCCATACACGGCCATCATGGCCTTCAAGCACGGCGATTTTCGCACCGGTTTGCCCATTCCACAGGCGCGCGGTGTCCTCGTTGGCCACCGTGACAATCCGCGTGCCGTCGGGCGAGAAGACCGCACTGCTCACCCAAGCCTGATGGCCGACAAGCATGTCGATTTCCTCACCGGTCTGCCCATCCCACAGACGCGCAATGTTATCGTTAGACGTTGTGACCATACGTGTACCGTCGGGCGAAAAGACGGCACTCCTTACAGTGCCAATATGGATTTTAGACAAAGCGATTTCATCACCGGTTTGTCCATTCCACAGACGCGCCGAGCCCCCGTCAGACAACGTGACCAAGCGCGTGCCGTCGGGCGAGAAGACCGCATTGTTCACCCAGCCTTCATGGCCTTCAACCACGGCGATCTCCTCGCCTGTTTGCCCATGCCACAAACGCGCGATGTCCTCGTTGGCCACCGTGACCATACGTGCGCCGTCGGGCGAGAAGACCGCATTGCTCAACAATCGCTTATGGCGAACAAGCACAGGCGTCTGCCCATCCCAAAGTCGCGCAGTGCCATCTTGAGAAAACGAGAGAATCCGCCCGCCATCGGGCGAGAAGACCGCATTGTACACCCAACCCTGATGACCGCGAAACACGTCGATTTCCGAACCCGTCTGCGCATCCCAAAGGCGCGCGGTGCCATCTTGAGACGCCGTGACAATCCGCGTGCCATCGGGCGAGAAGTCGGCACTGTTCACCCAACCCTCATGGCCGACAAGCATACCGATCTCCTCACCGGTTTGCCCGTCCCACAGGTGCGCAGCTTCACCGAAAGACGTTGTGACCATGCGCTGACTGTCTGGCGAGAAGACCGCTATCCTTACACCGACATTATGGCCTTCAAGCGCGTCGATCTCCGCACCCGTTTGCCCATTCCATAGCCGCGCCAGGCCAGCGTAAGACGTTGTGACCAAGCGCTGGCTATCGGGCGAGAAGACTGTCGCAATCACAGAGCCATTATGGCCTTCAAGCGCATCAATTTCCGCGCCGGTTTGACCATCCCATATATGTGCGATGTTACCTCTAGACGTCGTGACAATCCGCGTACTGTCGGGAGAAAAGACTGCATTGTCCACCCAGCCCTGATGGCTTTCAAGCACGGCAATTTCCGCGCCAGTCACCCCATTCCACAGGCGCGCCGAATCCTCGTCAGAGACCGCGACAATCCGCTTGCTGTCGGGCGAGAAGACAGCACCTTTGGCAGCGCGAATATGCCCTTCAAGCACAGCGATTTCCGCGCCGGTGCGCCCATCCCACAGGCCCAAGGTGTAGTCGTCAGACGGCATGATAATGCGCGTTCCGTCGGGCGAAAAGACCACTATATTTACTTCGTCATTGTGGCCTTCAAGCATGGCGATTTCCTCACCGGTGTGCCCATTCCATAGACGCACTGGGCCATCGTAAGACGTCGTGACAATCCGCGAACTGTCGGGAGAAAAGACTGCGTGGTCCACCCAGTCCTGATGGTCTTCCAGCGCATCGATTTCCGCGCCGGTGTGCCCATCCCACAGATGCACATTGCCATCTTGAGACAACGTGGCAATCCGCATGCCGTTGGGAGAGAAGACCGCATTACTCACCCAGCCCTCATGGCCGTCAAGCACATTGATCTCAGCACCCGTCTGCCCATCCCACAGACGCACCGAGTCATCTTCAGCCACCTTGAGAATACGGGTTCCGTCCGGCGAGAAGACAGCGCTCTGCAACTCGCCTTGGTGTCCGCCAAGCACGGCGACCTCCTGCTGTCTGTGCGCTGACGTGTAGAGACCATCAGTCGATTGCATAACATGAGGCCGCTCCTTTGCCGATGTACCGTTTGGGGCTGTTTCATCGGGCAAAGCCTCGAGGGAGAGCAACATGGCGGTGACCGCATCTCCTTCCGCAACACTTTGTTGCGCCAGGTCGGCCAATAATAGAGATTGCGTTCGCAAAACCTCTGCTCGTTGTTCTTCAGCATTTCGTTGGCCGATAAACCCGAATATGGCGCCAATGAAAGCCACAACTCCAAAGGCACCGATCCCGGCCGCAGCGTATCTTATGTTGCGCAGACGCCTGTCGCGTTTTTCTTGCTCATATTCCGTTGAAGCCTCGACAAATGAAACAATGTCTTCGCCTAACTCGTCGCCCGCTCTTTTAAGTAAATCTTGCGCTTCTGAAAGGGCGAGATCCCGCAACAGACGGCCTCTGTCTCTTTCATCACGCCACCATTTGTAAGCTTGTTCGATCCGGGAACGGACCTCTATATCCTTGCGATCTTGAGCGATTTGCCTCTGCGCCCGCGGCCAATGGGTGAGCAACGCCTCGTGGGCCAGACGAACAGTGGCCCTGTGACCATCGTCACCGTCCATTACCAAAAGACGAGAATCAGGGGCCAGTAATGCATCAATCAAGACCCGTCCTGGGGCACCTGGATCAAAATTTGATAGCGCCACTGCACGTGAGGCAAAGGCTTGGCTTTCATCACTTGTGACAGTGACCAGGGCGCGTATAACCCGGCCAAAAGCATCTTGCACATTTTGATCTTTGGACTGAAAGATTTGCTCAGCCCGCTCCCCCAATGCGCCTTCAAGACCACCCAATCGGTCATATGCTTCATAGGTCAGCACCCCTTGCTCGGTCCGGCTTTGCCACAACTGGTCGAGCATAAATTCAAGCAAAGGCATAGCACCTGGACTATGACCAGCAGCAATTAGCAAAGTCTCGTCTAGGCTGGAACCAGTCTCCGAATTATGTTCATAGCGAAGACCCGCTTCACGAGCCGGCATGCGGATGATCTGACCAAGTTCAAAGTCATTGGTCGGTTCAAGAGAATAAGTGCCGTCACCACGCGCCAAAGCAGACAGATCGGGCATACGTTCAATATGCTCAAAAAAGTCACTTCGCAATGTTGCCACCACCCAAACCTGGCCCGATCTGGCAAGCGCTTCCAAAGCTTTGATGAACATCGCTCTTTCAGTGTCCGTTGTCGCACTTTGAGTAAAAAGTTCTTCCAATTGATCAACAATGAGGACAAGGCGTGCAGTTGCATGGCCGGTGAGTTTCGCCGCCTCTCCTGCCTTAGAAAGACCTTGGCGGATGGGCAGATCGACTTCACCCGGTGTGTTTTGCAAAAGCCGGGCAAGCCGGTCGGGGCTGTATTGAAGGTCTTTGAGTTCGGGTAGCGCACTGTCAGAAAGAAGGGCAGACGCAAGAGTTGCAAAGACACACCCGTCATGGTCACTCGGCCGCATCTGGCCATAGCGAAACAACCCTACTCCCTCGACCATACCCGGGATGGTGATGTCAGCAAGAAGCCCGGCTTTGACCAGCGATGATTTGCCGGAGCCGGAGGCGCCCAATACAATTGTAAAGGCGCAGCCCTTGGCCTCTTGCCGCATCAACGTTTCGCGCAGCTCATTGCGGGCCTTGGTGCGGCCGAAGAAAATCGCAGCATGCTCCAGATCAAAGGACTGAAGACCACGAAATGGCGAGCCCTCACACCAGCGGGCGGTGGTTGGGCCCTGACCTGCCCCCTCCATACGCGAGCGGATCAATTCCCGTAAGTGAGTCTCAAGCATATCTTCGAAATTTGCGGGATCGTCGAATTGATGAGAGGCGACTTTGGATAACCCGGTCTCCGGGTCTTCGACCCAACGGGCGATAAAGTCTTGCACCGAAAGCCTCTGGTATCGCTGGTTTTCCAACTGGTCGTCGTCATCAAGAGAGACAAAAATAGGAGCACTCTTTCGATAGAGCAAAAGAGGGGGGCGGCTGCGATCACGATAGGCTTTCACTGCATCTTCAAACTCCCATTCGGTTCCGGTAACCGGCCGGCCAGTAATAGCGCCCCGGAACTCGTCATCTGGCAAGAATGTGCCCAACCGTGACCATAAAATAACCACCACCATGTCCGTCTGCGAAGGCGGTGTGATCATGGTTTGAAAATGCTCTGTCGCGATAAGCGGTTCGCGTTCCCACAAAACCGGTTCGATATGAAAGTGAAAACTGAACTCTCTCGACAATCTGTCGATCACTCGCTCGGCGATCAGCCGTTCCGGCTTGACATCGCTGGGTGACGAAATGAATATGCGCAAATTTTCCGGCATTGGTCCCTCTGGATTAGCAAGACAATAGCTTACTCGCTCAGAGGGTATTTTGGGAAGCTAACAATTATATAGTGTTGCGACTGAAATGAGCAACGCATACCCAAATGCTGCCCAATGGGCACTCTCTTCCTGCACCTATCAACTGGTCATTTCCCAAAAAATTCACAGGAGCGAAAAAGCACCGAACAGCTTTCATCAGCTCACCCATTTTATCGCCTACGACAGCAATTGCTGTGGCGAAGACGGCGCGAGTTCGGGGGCCGCGTCACGTGTCAATGTCCATGCCAGACTTAAATTTGATGACAGGACCGGCAGCTCGGTTTCTGCGATGAAGGTTCTCAAAGCGCGGACGGTGGGCATGCCCGTGCCGCTGGCAACCAGACAATCAACCTCCGCGGCGTTCAACTGACGCAAGCCTGCGAGGGCATCGTCACTCGTGAACTCATATATTTTGTGCGTATCCGTGAGCGCGGGATCAACCCGCAGCCGGTCAACAATCCGAAGTCCTGCGTCTTCCCAATAGCGGTAACCGGCATCGGCAAGCCACTCCGGGTAGGGCGATACCAGGGCAATCGAATGACAGCCCAGTTCTTTCAGCGCGGCTCGAATGGATTGAGCCGCTGTGATGACCGGCAGGGAGGTGCGCTCGCTCGCCTCCGCCGTCAAGCGATCCTCAAGGTCTAGTCCAGCCACATAAGACGTGCCGGTGCAGCCAAACCCGAACGCCGCCAGCTTCATTTCACCAAAGGTGCTGATCGCCTCAGGAATGTGGCGAATATAATGCTTCAGGCGCTCTTCGACGTGCGGCGAGGGATGCGTCAGGCGGGTCGCGTAGACACCGATACTCTCGGGCAACAAAGCCCGCATTTCGGGCTCAACGGTGGGATTTGTGTGTGGCACCGCAACGCCGACCCGGGCGCGCGGACCGTAATCTGCTTTCGGTTCGCTCATGCCATGAGTCTTAACACGAGTACTAAACCGCCGTCACGCCTCCATCAACACACAGCACCTGACCGGTCACAAATGACGCCATATCGGACAGCAGAAAGGCGGCGACGGCCGCGACTTCTTCCGGTTTGCCGAAGCGAGACAGCGGAAATACTGGCCCTCAATCCTGTTCTGAATGTTGCAGACCACTTGGCGCCAGCAACACAAATGTTCCGTTTCGATAGATGACGTCGAACTGACCAGCGCTCACCAAACGATCTGTATACTCACGAATTTCATTACTAAGCCGTTTGGATAGGAGAACATATCCATCAGGATGCTTCTTTATCCACCGGTCGAGCAAGTTTGCCGGCCGCCGAAAGCCAGGCGTCCAGTGAAAATCGATTTGCGCCTGCGACTCCAAAACAAAAACTGGCCAATGATTTGTGAATACTTTAGTCGGTTGGGATGTGACAGGAAAACTCGCCATCAGCTCTTTATTAATACGGGCGGGCACGCCGCCCATCGTCCACTTCAGATCTTCCTCAGATCTTGCTAGATCGTCGTCCGACATGGGTGGCCAAGCATATAAGGCGAGCAGCGCCAAGGTTGCGAATGCGAAAGCTGCGACAGGCATTATTGGTCGAAGGCAACTCAGCAGGTCGTTGCGCAGAGAAGCTCTGAGTGACTTCTTGTCAAGCCAGCGCCTCGCAGTAGTTGGCAGATGTCTGCCTATGAGCACAGAGAGCATGAGAGACAACAAACCTGTGGTATGAAGTGCGTTGCGCACCCCATACCACAAAAAGATCAACCAAAAGGCGATGAAGGGGAGCACAATGAAGACGGCGAATGGCCAAAGTTTCTTGTCAAAAAGAGATGCCAGAAATATGAGAACAGCCGCGCTGGTAATAAAGGGGCCGAATCTGTTCCAGGCATCCATTGCCGGTTTTGTTGCACCAAGAATATAGGTCAATAAATCGGAGAAGCTTGATGGTATCGCGGTGAACTGCCGATATTCTTCCTGACCGGCTCCAAGCGAACCTAAGAAGTAAACGAACCAGGTTATTGAGAACAAAGTCCCGACAGCTCCATATATGGATGCAAGTTTCAGGTCTCTGTTACCTGTGAACTTAAAGTCTTGAACAAAGACGATCATTGGCAAAGCCACACATAGAAATACGCCGTTCAACTTCGTCGTGGCGGCCAAAATCGCCGCCAATCCAGCAATATGAATAAGGGAACTATCGGCATCAGCCACCGAGTTTCTTGACATGAGAGCCACAGAGAAAAGCAAAATGAAGCTGGCTAGGGGAAATTCTGCAAACCCATGAAAGACGTAAGGCGAAAATGACGGTGTCAGAAACCACAAAGGAAGAATGATAAGGCTTGCGAGAACAAATGCGATCTTTTGTTTGGTCTCAATAAGTAGCGCAAGACCCAAAATGCCGAACCACGGGAAGAAAGAATTCACACTTCTGGCAAAAGACTGAATTTCCGCACCGCCCGACATCACATATACCAGGGACCAAAGCTCAGGGATTAACTGCGGATAGCCACTGGTATTGCCAGGCATACGTCCAGACACCCACACCTTAGCCCAAGCGTTCCAAATGACATTCGGATCTGCGCGCAAAAATGGGCCGCCTAGATTTGGCGCCCACCAAAAAATGGCAGCGTAAGCAATAAATAGGCAGACAGCTGCGACGACCATATCCAAGGCAGATAGATAAATGATGGACTGTCGCTGGTATTGGTTACGAAGCTGGCCGGCGCCAACTCTTGGAAAACTCTTGTAGACGCCGTAAACGATCAGAGCAATCTCTATAACGATGATCACAAATAGATTGGTCTGATTATAAGCTCCTAAGACAACAAGCATCCAAACCAAAATGAAGTTGAATAAAATGCTCAACAAGACAACCAAAAGGCTGGCTTTGATGAACCCCACTTTCTTTTCGGTTAGCAAAAGCAATGCGAGACCGGGCAGAACAAAAATCTGCACGAGTGATATTGCCCCTAAAAAAAAGATCATGCCTTAAGCCCGGAGAGCATTCTGAGAATCGGTTTAAGCCAATTGCATATGTAACAATTGGTTGCAACTCATTTCTAGAGCAAAAAATTCTCATCATGTTGTGATAGATGAAAGAGCACCTTCATATATCTAGTCAGTAGGGTTGGACAAAATACCGATCCATTACGAATGCAAATTGACCTGGCTTCGGTTAAGGCCAATTCGGCTCCTCCAAAGCCTAATAATATCCGCGTCGTAACTCTGCCTACCGCCTCTCTTAGATTGATCTTATGAACACCAATTGGACCGCTTCTTTAGTCTGCCAACAACAAAAAGGGAAACTCAGACTCAGTTCCACACAAATGGCTCTGAGTCTGACCACGTTCAGTTGCTATCGCCTTCTGGTTTCGTGCTTTTGACAAGCTTCTTCTTTAGAGAGTTGTGTTTGACTTTGATGTCCTCAACCGACTTCGTGATCCGGTTGTATTGATAGTGAATTGTCAAGTTCCTTCCCTTGCCATTTCGAAGGACCTCCTCATGCTTGCGCCAGCCATGTTGTCTTGGAAATCGAACATCACCAGCTGTGTTTATGTCTCTTCCACCACCCGGCTTTCGGACAATTCCCTTAGCATAGATTTTTTCCTCAGGAGACATCTGTGCCAACCCTCGTCCTCCTTTTGTTGCGACGAAGGGATCTCGGACAACTTCACCACGAGGTAGCTTCCCAATATGGGCGGGATCTGAATACACTATTCGAGCCGGATCAGATCTTTTAGCCTCCGGTTTAGATGGTCTTTTCAGATCCTGCGACGAACGGGGTTTACCAACCTGTTGTGATTGTGTTTTTGCGCCACGAATTGTTTGGTTCCCTTTGGGCGGTACGGCAGTGTAGGTACTTGATGCCCCAAACGACTTTGCGTTTGGAGTTGCTGCTTTAACTGAGTTTCCAACCGGGTGCTTCACGTTTCTGGCGCTTGTCTGCGGCGAAACACTTTCCAGTCTCTTTCCAATCGGTTTGCTCAGGTCTTGAAGATAAGCCGCCGAATCTAGGTTGGCGCTGTTTCCGTTAAAGTTTGACCACTCGCTGTAGAAGCTGCTGCCCCTTCTTGCTCCAGTTTGGGCAGATTGACGGCCGACGCCAGAATAAAAATCGACACCCTCGCCTACTGAATGGCGAACAGAACTGCTGCCAGCAACAGTCTCACCAGACTGGCTGGCGCCGCGCTTGGCGGCCGCTTCGCCAAATTCCCGAGCAATGGAAGCGGTCTGCGCGGCAGCTGATGATATTAGCAACAACATAAAAACAAGAATTGCGGAAATCTGTGTATACATCAGTCAACTCCTCCTATCATAAATCTTCGCCCGACACCTACTCGCTCTCAAAAGAACGCAGTCAAAGCAGCAGCTCGAAGAATGCGCCGGCCGCAAATCCAATTTTCGCAGCCAAAACCATCTGACTTTCGGTTACATCTGTGGGCTGCAGCACAGGGGCCGAACTGGATACAAAACCCGCCCCCAGCACTGACTCGACACCACCAACCATAAGCATCCGACCCATAGCAGCTGTCGCCCTGCCTGCTCCCAGTCCACGCATAATAACTCTCGCAAACTTAGACGCTCCCACACCCAGAAAAACTGAAACAACAACTTCCTTGCCAAATTGGCAAAGTTTGTAGCCAGACGGGTTTAGTTGCTGGGCCAGCGCCCTACTCTGGTCACCGACCCAACTACCGTCAGTCGACAGACATGCCCAATCGTCCATATATACAGCCACCCCTCGAAGATTGGCTCCCGTATTGAAAAGGTACTGAGTTGGATAGAAATAGTTATGACCCGAAAAACCAATCAAGATGGGCTTGAGTATTCCACGGCTTTGGTCTCGACCATGGGAATCCAAGGCTTCCATCAGATCATACTGGCTCCATATTGAAGTCTTGTAGCCCATGTCTGAACACTCCAGACTCTGCGTAAGGCAGGAGCCAAATTCGATAACCGTTCCGCTTGATGGAATGTCAATTAATGTTCCCATGGGGGTTTCAGTCGGGATCGACCTTGCACCTACACCAGGAACGAAGGGACCGTTCGTATCGACAATATTCTTATTGTCGTTTGGCGTGAGTGAAAATGCGGGCACCCTGTCCTTCCACTTCATCTCAAGGCGAAATTGGGTAGCGACATGTTGTGAGAGCTTCAGCGCTATGCTTTGAGCATCCCGCAATCGGTCGAAACGGACTGATGACCCATCGTCTGAGACCAAGCGCCGTTCATCAACCAACTTTGGTATGTAGAGAAACGTGTAATTCCTCCCGTCAGACATATTATGTCCGGACATATAGATATTTCCGTGACCATCCGAACAACTGACCTCTGAGGAAGAAAGGCCTGCTTTCAGATGATCTACGCCCGGACAAGTTGACAACTGATGCCGATTCGAGTTCCTCTGACGAACAGCTTCATTTGCACGTGCACGAAAACTAGCATCCCGAAACTCTGGAGCATGATACCTTACCCAATTATCTGCAAACCAGACCGCACGTGCATTGTCAGTGAATGAAGAGTTAAAGTAAGCGATCGCGGGAATGTCATACCCAGCTGTCCTGAACTCAAGGCACTCGCCGGGCTTAATAATAAATGCATTCTTCAGTCCGAATTCGTGAATTTCTTCACCAAGATATTGACGATAACTCAGAACAGCCTTCTCACTTGCAACGTGATTAATCTGCCTTACTGACTGACTTAGAGGCGTCAAGTTGCAAACCACATCCTCTCTTACTAAACGATAGGCCAGTTTTGGAAACATACCCTCATAATCGAAATAATAGCGATCTGCCAAACTAGCGAAGAAGATCTCGCGCCATTCGCCTGGGAGTGCATGTCTACGACTTGAACTGCACACTTGCGGTAAAACGTCCATCCAAACGGTATTGATATACTGACATAATGATGAGTAAGCGCCCCAATACTCCAGGTATCTCTCAAACTTCTCGGCTGGATTCCCGACACTCAGAAACTGTTTCGAGATTCTCTTCTCAGTATTGAAGCTTGTCTGAACGAGCCGTTTCATTAGCGAGATTGTGGATTGCTCATCAGTCTCCCAAGGAAAAGGAACCCAAGAGGATTCAACCTTCCAAACAAAGTACTCAACAAATGGAAACTCTAGCTGCAACTGATCCACCGATCTTTTGAGGGCATCAGTGCGCCAATTTGCTTCACTGATGATGGTTGCAAATATGGCTATCACTGCATAGCAGCTGATTGTTGCACCTTTATTAGACAATCCTCTCGAAGAGTTCGAAACCATATCTGTCACCTCACTAAGCAGTCATGGATTCCATTTGCTTCTGATGGCGGGCATATACCATTGAAGAATATCCCGGGGTCATACCAGCGATCCTGGAAATCAAGACCAACATCTCCAGAAATACGATCAGCACTTTCAATGCGAAATCAGTTGACTTTGTGGTAGACGACCAATCCTGACGCAAGCGGTCATAGGATTGATATCGGTCAGCGATGCCTGCCATAGAAGCTATTGCCGAGAAACCAATGTCTTCTGCCAAACTTGCTAATCCTTCACGGTCTTTCTGCTCAATGTCTCCAAAGCCAGAGTATTCACCTTTTAGTTCTTGCAACGACTCATTCCGGTATGCAATTTGTTGTTTAGCCTTGGCGATCTCTACATCAATCTCATTGACATCTCGGGCGTATTGATTGCGCAAGCCTATAATTTCTTGCTTCTGACGTTGAATTGTTCTTGTGGCATTATTAGATTGGGACTTAAACATTGCACAGTTTGAATTCACAGGAGGGCACCCTTTCACTCCAGAAAGCACCAATCCGCCGCTGACTTTACGACATTGCGCTGTAAGTTCAGTCGGATTGCGGCCAATTACTTCTGCTTGGTAGCAGATATCGAGCAGGTCGGATCTCTCTTCTAAGTAGCGGATATCGGACTCCAAAGCAGAAATTTCACTGTTCAGTTCTGCACCCTGAACCAGCTGGACCTTCTGGGCTTCCAACAAATCCAAATCTTCCTGCCTTTGGGCAATCTCTCTGGTAGATTGAATGATAAGGTCATTGGTTGCGTTTCTTTTTGCAACCGAACGACCAGCAGCGTCTTGTTTTTCTTCACAAATAAGTTGGTTTTCTTCGATCTGGCACTCATAGTTCTTCATATCACGGAAGATTTCCGGCTTATAAATGACTGGAACCATGAAGTGAGCGATGGCATAGGCAATCCCCAAGGCAGGCACAGCCCGTAGAAGCAAGTTTGATAGGCGTTTGCGCTTTAGGGCCCCAATAAGGGGGTCACCCGGATTGAGAAATTCGAGTGTATGAATCTTACCTTCGAGAAAATAGTCTTGGCTCAGAAAGCTCCTTTCGAGACCGATAATGAGTGTCGCCACAATCATCGCTAGTGAGAATCCGACGATATGGTTTCCGCGAATAAGCGACTCTGAGGTTCCCTCACCAATATCTGAAGCTGGTCCAAAAAAGCTACCCTCCAAGACCGTCGAATAGGTAAACCCCTGCAGCAGGGTAATGAAAATCCAGATTGCCAGCAGCTGGTAGCCCGTGTTCTTCAGGAATTCGATATCGTTGGGGAATCTGGCAGCCATGTGGGGCGGCACTCCCGCCAAGCTCAAAACCCAAATTGTGACAAAGCCAAAATCAATTTGATTTCTCGGTTGCTCCTCTGTGAACTGATCACTCATGGCCATCCTCCCTATATCCAAGATTGCTGTCACTTGGAGTGACGCCAAACATTAGGAATAGAGATCGACCAACAGTCCAGACCGGTAAAGTTCCCCTAAGGCTACAAAATCATCCCTTAGCGCGGACCCATCGAGTTTAAGTGAACTTTCTATAGGGCTTGAGCAGACAAGAGGATTGACGGAAAATTCATAAAAAACAGTGACTTGACCCAAATACCCGAAATGGACACGACCTGAGAATCCGCTTATTGTCGGCGTCCTCTCTCAATTATCGTAATAGGGTAATCATACACTCTTTGCTATGCATTGTTGGAGCCGATGGGAAGACGCGTTCGACAGAACATCATAGACCTTTGGCACAAGAATGTGCGCACCTTTAAAGAAGAGGGCAAGTACCGTGGCCAAAGGGCCAACAATCTTTGGGACCCAGGTGAAAACTCAAAAGGCTTAGGCAGTTTCTTCCGCTTACATGCACTGATGCTGACTTTCGAGATTTCGCGAAAGGAAGTGAAGAAGGCAACAGCTGGCCTGAAGGACGATCAAGGGCGGTCGATTTCCATAAAAGAAGATACAATTAAAATCTTGGGCGGAGAGAGTAGATTCAGCCGGCTAGGGGTCGGAACTCTCCATCCTAAATCGCTCACAGCTGTTCTCAAACTTGCAGAAGCAAAGAAGAAGTCGGAAGGGTTGGCATTTCTAATCCCGGACGATTACTTCAGAAGGCGGATGGAGGACATTGATCAGGCATTTGTCGCGTTGGGAAACACGGAAGTTTTAAAAGACCGTACAGGTGGATATCGCATAGACAGCGAAGGGCTACCTAAACCCAGCGAACTAGTAGACAAAAACTTGCATGCTGAAATCCTGAAACGTCTTCGGTCCTTCGTGAAAAAAGACAATCCGGACAAACTATTTGTCCTGTGGGGCATGAAGGGTGCCGGCAAAACAACGGTCCTTAGCGAGCTCTTAAATGCAGATGAGTTCGATATTCCTCGCCACACGCTTTATCGTCATTGCTCACTCTACTCTAGTTCACGCCACATGATTGAGGAGATGGCTCGTTTTATCTTCGACATTCCCCGAGACCGTATGGCCAATATAGCAAGGAATTCATCAGAGGGTCTTTTGAGGATTTACGAACAACCACGAAGTCAGCTCATGACACGCATTCGTGAAGAGATAGATAAAGATCACTATTTATTTGTTATCGACGGGTTTTTTCTCTCAAAACTTGAAGACCGGCCTAGCTATCACCTGATCAGAGATGATTGGCTTCTAGAGCCATTGAGATATCTCCTGAGCAAGACAGAGAATCTAAAAGTTATTCTGGTGCTTAATGCACCACTGACGATAGATGATGGGTTTTCTGCATTTGAGGAGTATGAAGTTACACCTAAAAACCAATCCAGAATAATTGAGAAAATCGCGACTAACGATGAATCTATAGGAGACAGGCTCCAGCGAATCACAGACCTGGCCGGCAGCAATCGGTCGCCCACTTTAGAAATCGACCAAATTTACTTGAAGGTCATCATCGCCATAATGAGGAGCAATGAGAGCACTACAGACATTGAACTCTTGGAAATGCTTCAACAGCGAGATCTATCATCGCTCCTCGAAAAACTCTGCAACTCCATTACTCCATTGCAGTTGGATTTATTCAGATTGGCCTGCCTTGCTGAAGATGGAATCCGAGAAGACACGTTTGGCATCTACCTCCACGATATATCAGGCATCGTCGATGAAGACATGCGGCGGGCGGAGATCAGAAGTGCCGTCTTCGCTTTGCGCGAAGTACTTCTGATAAAGACCGAAAGAAAGGAGGAAGACAGGTCACAAACGGTTACTGTATATGATATAAATCCCGAGATACGGCATCTGTTCTTAGCCCGTTGGGAAAGATTCGGTGATGTGAGAGCGAAGCGGAAACTGCATCGCTTTATTGCAAGATTTGCGTGGAAAAGATCATCTGCCACAGCGACTGAGATTGACTATCGCTTGAACGATTCTCTGTTTCAGGCACGCCGATATTTTCAATGCTTCATTCACCTATTGGCATCAGCAGACCCTGAGCAGCTCAAATCCGAGGCATCTGCCGGTGAATGGGCAAAACTGCTTTCTAAACATCAAAAGGAAAGCGGCGACTTCAATCTGTCAGAGTCTGATGCAATTGACTCTATGATTTTGAGCAGAAATCTTGACCAGCAAGTCTTCTCAGGAGAGTGCGGATCCGCAGTGACCCTCCAATTTGCCATGTATGTCTGGAACAAGCGGATTGAGAGAGACAACGCTAGAAATCTCTCTCGCAATTTGGGGGCTGAACAGCTTAAAACCGAGATGCTGTGCCGACTATTTCACATAGGCTACAGCTTTCCCCATCCCATGTCTTCAAGTGCGTCTGACCCCCGTAGAGCGCCAGCCCCTCCAGCAACGTGGAATGGCTTATCTGCTGAGCAGATCGCAAGCATTTACCGCGAGATCGCAGAGGCTGCCTATAAAAACCATGAATTTGTACTAAGCGGTACAGCGTTGCAGGAAGGATTGAAATTTTCCTCTAAAAGTTATGAGCGCGCGGTCTACAATGATTTGATTCATGTTGCGTTAGATGTACTGACACATAGCGCTCGATTGGAAGACGCAATATTCCAGGCCGAGTGGGAACTAAACTCAGACAAACAGGCAAAGAGGTGGTCGCCCACTAATGTACCAGACAATCAAATAGAACATGTCGCGGGTTTATACTTTCGACTGGGCTTCGTTTACTTCTTACATGGTGAAAAGAAAAATGCGGCTGAGAGTTTTGATAAAGCTCTGCGACAGTTTGGGGGCTCTGCCATGGCTAAAGACCCCAGACTCGAGGAGCTCAAACTGCGCGGAAAAGCCGCGCGATATCTTGTGCGATTTGCTTGTAGAAGCATCGCTCAAGATAAATCTTCTGCAAGCCTAGCGCTACAGAATAGAACCGAACAGGAAGTCATAAGTGGACTTTTTAATCGCGCAGATCAGATTGTTGCTGCGAACCTGAAGGAACTTGAAGATAAGATCCAAATTTATGAGAATGACCGAGCAAGCCTGCTTTTAAATCATTGCGGCATACTAAGAACTAAGATTGTTCTGGGCCTTGGAGAGAGCAATGTAGCTGACGTCAACAACGCAATCTCACGAGCGGAAGAATGCCTATTCAGTGGGTCTGTCAGCGCCTATCTGAGACTCGAAATCTTGATGGAAAGGGCACGGGTGAGCTTGCTATTGGGTGAAGATGAAGAGGCAGGGCGCTGCTTGAATAGAGTTTTGAACATCACCGGAAACCTGTCTCGATATCCCCTTATGCGATGTGATGCTCTACTCCTGAGTGCGGAGTTACCGGGAGTTGATTATAGAGAATCTGTTCTCAATGAAGCCTACCAGCTCATTCACAGATACGGCTACAAGCTACGTTGGCCCGATTGGGAGTACCTTAAGAATCAGATGGGCTCCCCTTCGAAAGTATTTGCGTTCTGATGCAGAAGTAGAAGCTACAACTGATAACATCGATTATGGAATGTTGGTCCCAGAGACTTCGTATTGAGTGACAACCGACCAGGACTCAAACTTTGTCTTCCCAAGCCTCCGGAGATTCTTCGAATATAGTCTGGACAAATGCCATTCTCCTTGAGCAGATCTTCAACAAGCGAGTGACGATTACCGCAGACCTGCGGCAGATCTGCGCACCTTGCAGCGCAATTGATTTTCACGAAAGAAGGTGGTGGGGCGCCCAGTCCGCGAGCACCTCCCTCCGCCTATAACCCTCTGTTAAACAGGGTCACAACAGGGAACATTGAGAAAATGCCACGATTTCTTCAAGATTACCCTCTATTCTCTTATTGATTTCAATGATTTAGCACCTATTTCCCTAAAGCAATATCAGGGAATTCGATTTCCCTGATATGACCACGAACAGCGAAGAAGGCTTCACTGTTCGCGGCCAACCGAAATGCAAATATTTTCAGTACGCTTTCTAGGCCATCCCACCCTCCGATTTTGGTCTCACTTAAGCGATCCTCACATCGTCAAATAGAACGAACTACGATTGTGCTCCACAACAGGTGTTCCAATCGTGGAACACCTTATGATTTTTACCGAATGGAAATCCATTGGGGAAAATGGACGGCGATATCCGATACCAGCTGCCGTCCGTTTCTCTGTGGACCCTTCAGTCCGAATGTATCAGGTGGCCTAGAACGCCTTCTGCCAGCCTATAGTTAGGGACCAATCCGATTCCATTTGGGGTCCATTAAGATCCTGCATGACAGGCATACCAACTTCTAAGGCGAAGCGATGATCCGATAGAATACCGGACTGGACCGCAAAATTGGCACCCAGTATAAGACTGACTTTTTCACCTCCATAGTTATTCGGGTCGGCTGTTTGCACAGGACCCATGATCATGAAATCGAGACCATCGATATCGTCTCGCGTCTCCGCATCAATGCGTCCCGAAAGACTGACCCAATCGGCTGCAGCATACGCGACCCAGCCGGTTAGCTTGTGCACATCTCCCAGGGCATAGTCCTGATCGTTTTCATCAATCCGTATCTCCCCACTGTATTGTGCGCCCCAGTTCCAGCGCCCGGAGAACCCGTTATAAGTTATGCCGGGTTTTAGATCGTATGTTCCCGATCCCAACTGCATTGCATAAGGTAGGCGAACAGTGGGCATGGTGCCCAAAGGCGTCAAAATTGTATCTGTCTCCTTAATTGATCCCGTAGGGAGCGAAATGCCGGCGTTCAGATGCAATTTATGTTGTTTTGAGTCCAAAAGTCCGATCAATGCGCTAAGAGTTGTATCGCCCCACCCTTTGGATTCAGTAGTAAAATTACCAAGGCGCATAGTTCCGGAAGGGCCCATAAAAGTAATATGGTCCATTTCCTTAACGATATAATTAGCCATACCCATCAAAGTAATGCGGTCTGTCGGAGCGTACATCAATCCAAACATATGCATGTCCATGGTCATGTCAGTAGGAACTATGCGAAGTGTCGGAGGCTGCATCGGAGCACCGAAAAAACGATTTGGGACTGTTGTGACGATCGTTTCCGGTGACACTTCGCTTGTTCCAATCCGGTTACCCTCCATATCCATTCGCATGTATCGATACGACAGCATGAACTCGCCTTTGTCATGCAAGTGATCTCCCATTACGCCGATAGGCGCGTGAGTAATTGCGCGCGTGGTGACATCGTCTGCCCATGCACTTGTACTTAGGGCGAGCCCAAAGGCAAAGCCCGCCAACATATTGAAATGTGGCATATCCCTCTTCTCCCTCGCCGCGAGCAACGCGGCAATATTGCAAATTTTTCAGATAGATTTCGCTGAAGGATTATCCGGCGGGGCCCGCGCTTGTATCGGAGATAAAGTGATTGGCACCGACACCATACTTTGGATAGGCATGAAAATGGTTTGCTGCAGAAGTACTATCAACTCATCATCGAGCTGAGCAGGTGCAGTAAACTTCAAAAGTGTCGCCTCAAATGGGCAACTTTCCGAAAAGTTGTCTTCGTGTGGTTTTTTGTCTGTCGTAACAGAATTCAGGTGTTCTGAGCGATAATGCTTACGCCAATCATCTGATGTAATAGCGGCATTCTGAAATGGGCAAAGGACAATTCTGAGCTGAATGAAATCGCTATTGAGTTGAAGCATAAATCCGGGTGGAACAAGCGATCTACCCGCAAACGCAAGCAGGGTCATCACCAAAAGTAGATGCACTAGAGACTTTCGGTAATTCTCCATTTATCCCCCTCGGCCTTAGTCGAATGAAAATATGAGAAATACGCAAGGCTACTTATCCAAACTATTGCTCAGACAAGCGAACTCAACCTCAGGAAGCATTATACATTCAGCACACCATTCTACAAAGCATTATGACAACCGATTAGAAAATTATTGAAGGCCATATCTAAAGGTTGGACCTACTGTTCAAACTACGTCCATTCCCAGGCAGACCGGCACCTAGTAAAGAAGGTTAGCTTTTTCCAGCGACAGAAAGACAACTTTCATCAAACCGAGCGGTGTCGAGAGAAGCAATAACACGATTTGCTGAATGCAAATGTAAGGTCAAGTGTTGCACTTACGAACTTATACTCATCAAAACACAGATGGCATGTTAATCTGAGGCCGTACCAGAATAAAATGAGCCCGACGGGACAGCTCGCTGGAATATGGAGCGCCCGTAGAAGAAGCTTGCTTAACAGTCTACGATTTAGCAGACGAATGTTACGGAAGATCAGGCTTCACAAAATCAGCGCAGAGTGCTTACATAAACTATGAATTCAACAAGCGAGACACATCAACCTCAAAGTAGCGACATTTAGCTACGGTACGTCTGAATTCAAATTGAGCATCTAGTCTGAAGAAACATTTTTTCGAGTAGAGCTATTTTGGACAACATCTTGAATCGTCGAATGAATTGCGAGGAATTGCGCCTCCGAAAAAACACCGCACACGTGTGGATGCTTGAACTTTCCGATCTTTTTCCTGAAGACCGTTACTTACGGGACCTAAGCAAAGACGAACTATCACGCGCCAGTAGGTACAAATATGCTGAGTTAAAATTTGCGTTTATAAAACGCAGATTTTTTCTAAGAAATGTTTTGTCTAGGTACATTAAATGCCCACCACAAGAACTACGTTTTAGTTTTTCTGATTATGGAAAACCCTACATCTCGCAAAAAGAAAATCCCAATTCAATAAAATTCAATTACTCCTACTCTAAAAATATATGTATCTTAGCGGTCAATCGGAACCATGAAGTTGGTATCGACATAGAAAAGCTTCACACTATTAAGAATCCCAAGTCACTCGCTAAGCAATTTTTCTGCGCGAATGAAATTTCTTACATAGAGAATGCGCACTCTACAAACGAATGTTCTTTCAGGTTTCTCCAAGTTTGGACGAGAAAGGAAGCGGTTCTAAAAGCGTGCGGCTTGGGAATTTCTGAGAAACTGAATTCTATAGACGTAATTGGTATGAATCCCACGCATCCAATTTCCAACTCCTTAGAGTTCCGTGGACTTCATATCAATCCTCTTTTTTTGCATGAACCTGACCTATGCGCTGGCTACTTGATCGCTCTTGCAAAAGAGGGCGATTTATCCATGGTGCAATCTTTCCGCTTCAAGGAAAAATAGCCATACTTCTGGCCTATAAGTATATATATTTGATACTTCTTGGCACCTGCCTCTGAGCAACTCGGCTGAAAATTCCTGAACTTCAAACGATAACGGCTTGAGACGCAGCATTGATACAAAAGGCCCGTTGAGATTCTATTTCTTCTTCAGTTAAATCTGAGAAGTTCAAACTCAGCTGATTCTTTGGCATTCGAAAGCATTGCATTGAGTTCGGTGACCAAAGTTTCCATATCCTTTCTTTGGAACATGCCTTCTCGAAAATAGAGCGTCAAAAAAACCTCGTTTGAATTTTCAAGCGCTCTAAGATACAGATTGAACGGCTGCCTTGCCGGCAATGGAGTTGGCGCCTGATCACAATCAAAAGAGTCCAGATCCGGGGTCTGCTCATCAGTTAGATGCATCCAGTCAAGAAGCATACCATTGGCAAAGCCGGGAAAAACCTTTTGAACGGCAACATGAGGAATCGCATCATCTTGCAATGCCTTAAAGTAGTTTCTTCTAACAATATCCAATACGTCCCTGAATGTCTGCGCGGCCGAGATATCAACCGACAATACTGCCGCGCCATAAACTTGGCCGATCAAATTTCGGATTTCAGGTCTAGCGCGATTGCTGGACGTGAACATTATGTTGGTCGTATCTCGCCCAGTATAACGACAAAACATTATCGCAAGGCACGCAGCAACTAGCATAAAGGGGCTGGATCGCTCTGCTCGGCACAATTTGATCAGATTGGAAAAGAATTCGCCTCTTAATCTGATGTTTATGCTCTTGAATGGGTTTTTTCTTAGACTTTCATCGTCGCTAATTATGAATGGCGCGGAGAAGTTCTTCTGGCTCATCAAATAGGAAAGGCTAGAGTAACTGTTGGATGAGGATACTTCTTTTTTGGAGCTTTGGATGTATTGCCAATTGCAGTAGTCGATATACTGAGTTGTAAGCGGGGGCAGATTGGGAGACTGACCTTCCTTCAAGGAGCAATAAATAGTTCGCAGTTCGTAATTGAAAATCTCTATAGACTCCGCGTCTGCAATTATGTGGCTCACAACTGACACAATCGTGTTTGTATTATCCAGATTTCTAAAAAGAAAAACTTTGAACAATGGGGCCTTAGTCAGGTCAAATGGAGTGTATGATACTTCAGCGATATGCTCATCTAAAGTTTTCTCTCTAATCATTAGAGATCGAAAATCCATCACTATTGGTTTAGTGGGAACTTTCTGTTTTACAGTTTGCTGAACCTGGCCTTGGTTTTGATGAAAGGAGCATCGCAAATTGTCGTGTCTGTTACAAAGGAAGTCTATGCTTTTCGTTAACAAACTCATATCAACCGTCTCTTTGAGGTCAATACGGCGATACGAATTGTGACGAGAGATAACTGAGCCAGTCGATCTGTCCGCCCCATACCATGAGTGAAATTGCGCCAGCCCTAACGGCGCCGAGTTGGAGTGTTTTGATTTTGGTATCGGCGCTTTCAGCTCCTCGCCGGTGAGAATTGACTCGCTCACGAGGTTACTCAACTTTCCAATAACGGCGTCTTTGAAGATCGCTTCTAAGGATATTGAGCTTCCGAAAGTATTGTTGATCGCAGATATTGCTCTCAATGCCAGCAATGAGTTTCCACCGAGTTCGAAGAAGTTATCGTTGACGCCGATAGGGTCAATGCCCAGAACGTCTTGCCAGATGGTGACCAGCATCTCTTCGACGGGCGAGCGAGGTGCAACATACCCAATCTCTCCGTCAGGGCGTGACCCGTCGGGTGCCGGCAAGGCATTGCGGTCCACCTTACCGTTTGCCGTTAAAGGCAAGGCATCCAAAACAAC